>Garnier_p2__coassemble_1108_pt1 | contig 35005 bp, 29 predicted proteins | sample Garnier_p2__metabat2_high_PE_025 | metagenome-assembled genome bin Garnier_p2
GGCCTTCTCCGTATGAATGTGGTTAGGGATAGTCTAAAATACTCACTCCCTCCTTCACCAACTCCGACTCGTTAAGTCTGAGGTTCATCTTGTACCTTCTATTTTTGTTTCTCAACCTCTACGAGTGTCCCTGATTCATATCGTAGTAGTTACTTTATGTATATGCGGGTAGAGCTGTATTTCGTATAAGCTCTACCCGCAGTTGTTTGGTAGCTATTGTTGAGCATAAAAACATCGCTTACGTGGGCAAGTCCTGCTTTATTTCCTTTTTAGTGCAATGGCTCGCCAGCCCCAATTGTCCTTTTTCTTGTTGTAGTCAATCACTGCCGTACCCATAACCTCATCTCCGTTTGTCAATCCCGATTTCAATAAGTTGGAATCAACGTACACCTCTTGATTTACGAAGCCAAAGTTTTTATTAGCCGGTATAACAAGGTCGCCCTCCACCTTTTTAAAGAAAATGCCAATGTACGGACATACATCCCTTATTGGTTTGCAAGTGATAACCTTCGTTGGTTCGTTGTCTATGATTTGTTGATGAGCCATTCGAATTGTATAGAGGCAATTGGTTTTCCATTGCATTTTTAGACCTTTGGTAAAGAAGAAACCGCGTTGCTTTTTGTCCGTCACGAAATTGCATACCTGCTTATCCTTGTTGTAATGCGTGATGAGGATAGGTATTTCCGGATTATCCAGAAAGAGCAAGTCTTCTGCCCGTTCCAAGTGATTCAAATAAAAGAGGTGGTTGGACGTAGGAGCCTCCGCTCGCTGATACCACTCCTGCTGCTTCATGTCGATGGCTTTGCGCGGCATGTTCCATTCATTTGCCTTGTACACTTCATACATGGCTCTGATTTCAGCCCGTGCATTCCCGTCGTGTCCCAATTCGTGCATCAGTTCAGCCGTTCTCAGGTGTACTTTTCCTAAGAATTTTTCGTCCGCGTGGCAAGTCAACGCCTTACAGCAACAAGAAAGTTTTGTCTCGGCTTCGTCCGTCGTCTCGCTCAATACTTCCCACACCCAATATTCCCGCTGTTTGCGTTTTACAAAGGGGCGCACAGCCTCCAAGGCTCCCTTTTTGTCGCCCAGGGCGATTAGTAAGCGTGTCTTGTGGTACAGCGTGTATTGGAATTCCGGGTGCTGTTCGTTCACGGCTGTCAGCCGACCGATAAATGCTTTTACCTTCTCAACATCGGCCGTTCCTTCCTCCAGTTGCCCCGTCAGTACCTTATAATAAGTGTTGTACACGCGTTCCACGACCGAAGGCATTGTTTTCCCATTCTTGAGCGGAATGCGTTCGTAGTCCCCTGGCATGAAATTGTCAAAGCCAAACCAGTCCATAAAGTCCGTAAAGCCTTTCCACGGTGAGTTTAGTCCCCCTTTAACCTTTAGCATCGTGTCTGCCAGCATTGTGTAGTACTTATGGGGCTTAACGAAGTGTAATTGCGGGAGTATTTTCCATATTTCATTCGCCGTTGCCACGTAGAGCGGCTGATTATTTGCGATACCTTCCATGAGCACGCGCACCTCCCAAGAAAAATAGTTGGCCATACTAACTTCGCCGATTTCCTCCAGCCTCAGTGCGGCCAGCTGACGGAGTGTTTCGATGAAGCCCTTCGTTTGTCGTGTTTTAGCCGCTGCCGCAGCTTGTCCTTTTATACACTTGGCAAATTCAGTTCTTACATCGCGGTCTTCAGGCATTGTTTGCCATAGGGCAAGGCATTCTTGATAAGCCTCTTCAATCAGTCCGTTCTCGCGGAGTGCTTTTATTTCAACTAATGTTTTCATAGTGCGTTGTGTAAAGTGTGAATGTGAATGAGTGGGGAGTAACCTTGTGCGCCTTGTCTTTCCCTTGTATCCCGAGCCGTTTGAGAGCAGTGTCGGGGAGAGACTTAGGGCAAGTTTGCAGGGCGAGCGCAGGCTGGCAGTTCCCGTTGTTGTAAAATGTACGGCTGACACCTGGATTGTGCCGCCTAAGGTTTGAAGTATGAGTGGCAAGGAGTTAGAGGAAGCGTTCGCGCAGTTGCGCCAGTTTTCGGTCCTCTGTGCCTAAGGTGCTTTGCAGTCGCAGATACGTGTAGACCCCCTTTTGCGTATAGTTCAGACAGAGTTTGGAAAGCCCGTCCGTTTGGAGGTGAAAAATGTCTTGGTACTGTTCCTGCGTGATGTCGAGCAGCTGGATGTCAAGTTCTTGTAGCTGAGACTTGACAAACTTTACCAGCTTTTCTGCAAACGGACGGTCTGGGGCAGCGAATTCCACCTCTTGCGGAGCGGTTGATTGCTCCAGGAGCTTTTGGCAATACTGAGTAAACTCCTCCTGCTCCGAGCAGATTACGCGCTGCTTTCCGCTATAGCCATTTTTGTTATACCACAGGGTGAAACTGGCTGCCGTTCCTGCCTGATTCGTAAACGTCAGGCGGTGTTCGTAGTTAAAAGTAAGGTCATCCGTGACCTCAATTCCTGCTTTCTCACATAAAGTACGTAACTTTTGAATGCGAGTCGTACGAAAATCCGTTCCCTCGCTTCTGACACTCACCTTGAGGTGAGCCGAACGTTGAATTTCTTCTACTTTCAGTTTGCTGATGTAGTCAAACTCCGGCGCGTTGCAATGCCATATCTGTTGCTTCGATCTCGTCAGTGCCGTGTAAGCCCAGCGGAAGTAGTCCTCGTTGGCCGTGCCGCCGTAGCGACCCATGTCAACAAATACATGAGTCCATTCGCCGCCTTGTGCCTTGTGGCATGTGATGGCATACCCATATTTGCAGTTTAAGGCATTGTAATAGCGGTCTTGCATGAGCAAGTCGGTGTATTCCTTTCGCAGTTGTTTATATTGTGGATTTGTCTTTTTGAGGTTTCGTAGTCTTGGAGGGAGTCGCAATTTGAACTCCACGAGCAGAGCTTGCGCCAGGAGCTTCCCACTAACCGAGGTATCAGTCGTGTTCAGCGAGTTGACCAGCAGTTTGACGACCATCGTCACCGCCTCGTTGCCTTTGCGGAAGCTGATTTTCGCCTCACCAAATTGCAAGTCAACTTCCACCTCCTGCTTATTTTCCCTGTGAAGCTTAACTCGGCGATGTTCGATTTGTCCTCCGTTCATTACCTCGTCCACCCGCACAAAGCTACCGTTGTAGAGTTCCTCGCCGTAGCTGTAATTGTTTCGCGCTATCATCAGGAGTTCCCCCACGTTGAGCCATTGCGTCTGTGTGCCGTAATAATGCTCGCGGATGCAGTGGTTGTAGTCCAGCACCTGACGGTTGCTGTAGGCAATGACAATCGCTTGCGGATGAGGTCTTGACGGAAACAGCTCAAAGTAAGGTGGCAGCAATTGCGCCGTGGCTAAAGCATTCTGTCCTTGTTCCAGACGGAAGTTTTGGTATTCATGTGCATCAATTTGTTGTCGGATGCGCATGGCATTCTTGAGGATGGTGCTATCCGCCTGTTGACGGATGATTTCCCGCAAGTCGTATTGCTTCATTTGTCTGCCGTGTTGCTTCAGCAGGTATGCTGAGTCAAACACGGGGGAGAAACGCATGCCCACCGGCGGCAACTGAGCCTGGTCGCCCACAAAGATAACCTTCCGTCTGCCAGTATAGTTCAGCAAATCCGTCAACAGTCGTCCCGATCCAAACTTCAAGGTCTCCGTTTCCTGCAGGTTGTCCGCTATCATCGAAGCCTCATCCACAATATACACTGTTTGGGGCGGATTCTCATTGATGTCGAGCAAGAAGTGCAGACATTCTTTGTCTTCCTGACGGGTCACTTCCTTCTGGTCGGGTTGAGCCGCCTTCAGCTTCTCTTTTGAAGTTGAAGTAGGTTCTCCCACTGTGCAGTGTTTGTAAATCCCTCGGTGAATGGTGGAGGCAGGCTGGTTCGTGCGCTGGCTCAGAATGTGCGCAGCGCGTCCCGTAGGAGCCATCAGCTTGTACGGACGGTCTTCTTTCTCCAATTGGGCGATGATTGCACGTATCAGGGTTGTTTTACCCGTACCGGCTGCTCCGTTCAGCACAAACAAGGGCGTTTCGTTGTCGTTGAGAAAGGAGCGAACTGCTTGCAGAGCCTCCTCTTGAGAGGTGGTGAGTGTGAGGTTGTTCATGGATAACTACTTGATAAAGTGAGTTCGGCGTAGGGGGCTTGACCAACGGGCGGCAGCAGGGTACCATTTGCCCCTGCTGTCCGTCGAGTCGGTGAGGCGGTGGCTTTTGTACGCCTATAAGCCGTATATTTTCATAAAGTGCAAATAATCACAGAGTCTTTTATATCAGTGGCATCTGGTAAATAATAGTCAGTGAGGGCTGATTCTTCCGCATCGTTGTAATTCGTTGGCTGCGTGATGTGTACGACCTTGGTCATTGCCTTCAGCACTTTGCGGTTGACGATTTTGTCGTAAGGAAGTTCCTCACTCAGTTCAGGCAACAGCCAGGAGCAGTCCCAAACGGGGTCACTCATTTCGTTCATGACCAGTTTGCAGAGTGGACTCTCGTAACGCGTTGTGTTTCCCGTCGCAGCGTCGAGCGTGTAGGTCAAGTTTTGTAGCCATATTAGGAGGTAGTCTGCGTTGTGGAGCGTGTGTAACTTCTCATATACGAGGCTGTACAGCTTACATTGTTCCTCCAGTTGCTTATCGCCGAGACAATTAATCAGTTGCTTCATGAGGGGCAGGGTGTACTGCGCTATGCTAACGTTCTCCAGGGCTATTTGCGTGGCTATGGCTACCATTGCGCGGATGCTTCCGCCCGGAATTCGGATGGCTTCTGCGACCTGTGGCTCTTCCTTCTTTTTTATTTGAGCCTTTATTTCCGTCTTCGGACTGTCAGTGGCTGCTGTTTGTGCCTTCGTATCATCTGTTGCTTCTACAGCCTCTGCGTCTTCCGTTTCCGCATCAAAGTCAAACAAATCAGATTTTGTTAGTTCCTCATATTCGGCATTTCTTTTCTTTTGTTCCTTGATGTATTCTGTTAGGCTGTTATTTAGATCAGTCAGCAACTTCCGTGCTTGTCCGCTGTTGGGATGTTTGCGTGCAAAGAGCAAGATAAAGTACAGTGCCTTTTCGTAGCTGTGGAAGTCCCCATACTTCTGTCCGCGCAGGAGGGGCAGGTCGTAGATGAGATCCAGTTTATCCGGTTTGATGGCATCCATTACGATGCTTTCGCTAAGCTTCGTCTTTTTGCTGTTTATGTTGAAGTTGAGCTTCGCGAGCACTTCTTGCAGGAGGAAGGAGATTTGTTCGAGTTGCTGACGGTCGTTGCAGAATATGCGGTAGTCATCGCGGTAGCGCAGAACTTTGAATTTAGCCGTGATGCCCGCTTGCTCCACCGCCTCGTGCAACATGAGGTCGGCATAGCCCAAGATGATTTCGCTCAAGAAGTCAAAGAGCGCGCTTCCCTGCGGAATGCCCACGTTCCGGCCGTGGTTCATCACGTGGAGCAGCTCCCGTATGGTTGCAGCCAGCGGTGAAGCAGTTTTTTCGAACTTGGTTCCCTGCAGGGCGAATGCCTCGTCAAACGAGTGCAGCCTGATGCTTCCGTAACAGTCGGTAATGTCCGTGATAAACATATAGCGGTACTCCAGAGACAATTCGATGCTCTGTTGTTCCATTTGCTGCCACCAATTGAGGATGGTTGTTGACTGGTAGAACTTCTCATTTGGCTTCGGGACAACGGGCATTGAACAAACCTTGATGTGCGGCGTGCGTAACTTCTTAAAAAGTTCTTGGAGTGCCGCCCAGTTCTCTTCCCGGCACAGTTCGCGGCTCAGGAAATAGTATAGGTACGGGTTAGCCATCATGACAGGTCGCGTAGCGTAGTGTCCGTCCTTGTTCAGTAAGAGGTCGTAGTTGAGCCGGTCGAGCTGTTCGGGTTGCGCTCCCTCCTTCAGGCAGTCCTTGTAGACTTTGTCGCCAATCTTTTCCTTCACGTAGTTCAGGATGGGGTCAAAGCTAAAGTACACGGGCAGTTCGATGTTCTTGTACTGATTGGTCTTCAAGAAGAAATTGAGTGCCTTCTCGCTTTTGAGGGAAAGCACACGGGTAAATTCGTTATTCATGATGTATGCCTTTTATTGTTTGTATGATGCAAAGGTAGGGCTTGTTATCGCCTGGGTGTATTTTCTTGCAAGCTTGCCTCGAAAATCGATGGAGTGGTTTCTGTCAGACTTGCAACCTTGCACCCTTGCACCCTTCGTGCTTACAGTAGTGAATACGATATGCAGACAAAAGGTAAACGTGGCAAGGGAAATGGGGGAAGTCCTACTGGGGAAAGGTTAGTGAGCAGAAGAGTTTTTCTGACAACGCACAATGCGTAGGTCTGCAGCCAAGGCACCATGTTGCCTCCGTTACGGTGCTTGGTTTTTTAGACATTCAGACCTCTCCTCCGGCAGCTAGGAAAACAGCTATCCGCATAGGCCCCGAGAGTATCGGAGTCTATGCGGATAGTCGTAGTCAGAAGTTGTGTTTGTAGTAGTTGTAGTTCGACCTTGTGTCGATCAAGGTACCTTTAGTTCTTACAGCAATCAGTATTCCCGTTCACCAAAGATGGCCGTGCCGATGCGCACCAGCGTGGCACCTTCGTCCATGGCCAGTTGATAGTCGTGCGACATCCCCCAAGAGCGTTGGCAGAAGGCGGGATCGTCTGCAAAGAAGCGCGCTTTGACTTCTGTGAAGTATGTTTGGGCGGTATGGAACTCCCGGCGCACCTGGTCGGCATTGTCCGTGTTCGAAGCCATACACATGAGCCCGGCTATTTGTACGTGGGGCAACTCACGCCATTCGCCGGCTTCGAGCAACTCGGTACAAGCTTCGAGCGTAAGACCGTACTTGGTTGCTTCCTGTGCAAGGTGAAGTTCAAGCAGACAGGGAATCACACGTTCGCATTTTTCACCCTGCTTATTGATTTCGTGCAAAAGTTTTAAGCTGTCTACTGCATGAATAAGCGAGATGTAAGGCGCGATATACTTTACCTTGTTTGCCTGAAGGTGGCCAATGAAGTGCCACTCGATATCTTTGGGCAACACTTCCTGCTTAACCTGCAATTCTTGCACGCGACTTTCGCCAAAGATGCGTTGGCCTTGGTCGTATGCCTCTTGAAGGAGTGGGGCAGGGTGGAATTTCGAAACCGCCACCAGTTCCACACCCTGACGGATGGTGTCTTTGATTTCTTTCAGATGAATCATAGCGGTGCGATATGAGCGTTGAGTCAATAGAGAGAGGCGTGTTGCGCCCGCATCAACGGGGCTTCACGCCTTCGTAGTTTCAGAGAATGGTGCCAAGATTGTACCGTGAGCGTTTCAGCCTTGTGTCAGCCTACCGAGCGGCAGAAGGTGTCGCTTCACGTCGTTCCTCCAACAGAGCAAACGTTCCTGGTCACAACTTATTCTTCGTATTCGGGCTTGTCGCCTTCGCTGCGCGTGCTCTGCACGTAGTGGAACACGTCCATCAACGGAGTCTCCGTTACACTGGCAATGGTGTAGTCCATCATAGAGCCCTTCATGCCTTCGTCCAAACGCTTGATTGAGTCGCGAAGGTCGCCAGCCTGCACCAATACGTTTTGTGAAGTCTTCTTTTCCTTACCACTCTTCTCGTCGAGGGTAATGAAAACCAGTTTAGCGCGGAAATAACGGTCAGCAGAGTCATCGCCCGGTGCTTCAAAGAGCTCCGCGTAGCGTGCACGCTTAATGTCACTTACTTCAAATTCACCCGTCATAAACGGAGTGATTTCCTCAATGATGCGGCGTTCAGCCTCGGTAAAATTGAGAGCATCGACGAGGTACGGCTCGTTTACTTTCTTCACAAGGCCGTTTTCCATCGTCTTCTCATATTTAACCTTGCATTCAAACCATTGATTGTTCATTGTCGTGTTGTATTATATATTGAGTATTATATGTATAGGCAGTTCTACTAAGGAGGCATTACAGAGCGGGAGGGAGGTTGGTCGATGTTGCCCACCCCTGATTGCATGCTGAAACTTCCGAACTCACCGGTTCTGAAACAGACTTTTCTCGAAAATCCTTTTCTTGTATGTGAGAAGGGTGCCGGTAAAGGCGCGCAAAATTAGAAATTTATTCTTACTTGTCCTTTCCCCTTCGTAAATAATCCGTACCGAATCGCGTGCTTGGGGCAAACGTGGTAGCAGGCTAGGCAATGTGTGCAGTGTCCCATCCACTCGGGCGCGTTTTCTTTCGTCAGTCTGATGTTGTGAAGCGGACATAGCCTTTCGCAACGTCCGCAACCGATGCATTGCTTGGTGTCCACGTGAAAGTGGCGGTCGTTCGTCAGCCAACGGTTAAACAACGGGCGGAGCACGTAAGTTTTCAGCCAGGGGAGGCTGCCGGGCGTCACGTCTGCCTTTGTTGAGTCTTGCCTTCGGTCTATACACGCAGCGATGGCCTTCAGCCGTTCCTGCAAGACCTTCTCTTTGGTTTCGACTAGGTCGGGTTGGTCTGTATCAAAGCCGGGCAGGCAAACGTACGTGTTGCGCATCTGAACAGAGAAGACAGCCTGCAGCGGCCAGCCTTTTGCCGCCAGACGCTGGCGAAGCAACGCGTCTGTGCGACCGATGTCGTCGCCGCAAGTCAAGACGCTGTAAACGTAGAGCGTCTGTTGAGCGGTAAAACCTACGGGCAAGGAGGGAAGTCGGTCTATCCACTGTTCGACAGCAAGCGGAAGTCCCCAACCATAGACTGGGAAAATAAGACCGATGGAATTTAAGCTTTTCAAGTCTTCGATTTCGAGCAAAGCTTTCTCCATCTTACTTTCCTGCTCTCCCAGTCGTTCAGCCAGCACTTTGGCCACACGAGCTGAGTTCCCCGTGCCAGAAAACCAATAAATCATCGCAGCAGTTTTTCGGTGAAGACAAAATGATCCTTGAAAACTTCGTGGGCTTCCGCTACCGGACGATCGAAGAGACCAAAGAGGGTGCTGCCACTGCCGCTCATCGCCGCATAACGGGCCCCGAGGTCATAGAGTGTCTGTTTGATGGCGGGCAGTTCGGAGTGATTCGGAAAGACCGAAGCCTCAAAGTCGTTCACCACCGTTTCGCGCCAGCTGTCCATGTCTTGAGCCAGTGCCTCACGCAAGTCGTGGGTTGCGGGTTGCGGTCGCACCGCCGCATAAGCCTCTTTTGTCGAGATGAACACGTTGGGTTTCACTAACACAATGTACTTTCCTTGAAGGGAAAGGTTGAAGTTCTCCATCTGGTCTCCAATTCCCGTTGCAAATACCGGTCGATTGCGAACAAAGAAAGCACAGTCCGCTCCAAACTTGGCCATACGGCGTTCCATGTCGCTTTCACTCAAATTCAGCTGATACAATTCGTTGAGACCCGTCATCATGGCCGCCGCGTCGCTGCTGCCACCGCCCAGACCAGCGCCCATCGGAATGTGTTTGCAGAGAAAAATCTCTAAAGGAGGTAAATCAAATTCTTCTCGGAGTGAAAGGTACACCTTGACCACTAAGTTGTCTGCCGGATTGCCTGCAATGGGTACACCGCTCAGGTGAAGCCGATAAGCCTCGTCCTTCGTACCGTCCTTCCATTCCAGCAGCTCCAGGCTGTCGCGCAGCGGGATGGGATAGAAGACCGTTTCAAGATTGTGGTAGCCGTCGGGGCGTTTGGCGACAATATTCAAGCCAAGGTTGATTTTGCAGTTGGGAAGAAAGATGTTTTGCATGCGTGTGAAGCTATTTGAAAAGGTGAAGAATGCGTGTGTATGCAGCGGTTGGTTCGTTTGCGCTTGGGGGTAACGTTACGTGAACCGCGTAGCGTCTGTGCTTGCGCAATACAGACCTGCGTAAGTGGGTGACAGGAATGCTGAAAATCGCATGAGATGTTCGAATTTGTTGATATAGACCTGTCGAAAACAGATAAATAACGATTCATTAGTTAGAGCGTTACTTTAATTCGTTTTGCGAACTTCGCTACCGTTGCCTTTGCCGCAAAGGTAGAAAGAAATATGCGATTGTAGGAAGTTTTAGCAGGTGTTGTCAGCTTGTCAATGCTGCCGTCAGGCCATTGAGGCAGCGATTGAGCTGTAAACGGATGGAGGAAGGCAAGCGAATGGCGGTGATCATTTACCTCACAAAGGCAGAGAAAAGGGGAAAACCCTAACTTCATTCACCGCCAAGACTCGAGATGAAAAAAGAAGCAGTTTGGCGATCGGTGCAAGGTGTAGTAAATAGGGACAGGTAGCGTTCTCCTCTTTTTCAATCGCATGAAGGGGAATCGATGCCTGTCCTTGTTTCCTTACAGCTGAATCAAAAATAGGTGCATTCCTGATGGTAGATCAATAGAAAATATAATTCGATGAGAAATACTTCTGCTATTTTAAAACAAACTTTATTTTCCATCTGAAATAAGAAGTCTATTTGAAATCAGATAGCCATTTCTATGAGAAATAAATCTTCTATTTAAAATCAAACTACCATTTCGATGCGCAATCACGATTCTTTTTTAGAACAAAGAGGTATTTCCGAGGGAATTATTATCTTTGTCAGCAAACACCCTCACCCTGTGAGTTTAATTTTGAATACGCGTAGCTTGATTGGCTGATTCTCATGATCTTTTTAACGAGTGACAGCGATTCAATCCCCTCTCTTTGAGGCAGGCAGGCTGTTTGTCGGACCTGCTCCGCGTGTTGTTTCTCACTTGATTCCTTTTGCATATGAAACTTTCGCTTCTGTCTGTCAGCACTACTTTAAAGCGTCGCATGCCTAACGGTATGCACTTCAACTTTATGCGGTTGATACTCGATACCTTGCGTACTTATTCCACCCAAGTAGCAGCCTACGATGCGGCTCTTCAGCAGATGGAGCTGGCATTGCAGGCAGAAGGTCGTTCCATAGGTATACAGCGCGGCAGTGAATATACCCCGGTGCTGAAAGGGGCACTGGCGGCGTGTGAATCGCTCTATACTCATTTGCGGCAGTTAGTCAGTGGCTATGCGGGACTTTCGCATCGCAACGAATACCAGGCGGCGGTACAATTGCAAGCTTTGTTTGTGCGCTGTCCGTTTAACCGAAAGTGGAAGTATGGTCAGAAAATGGGTTGTATGTCAGTACTTTTGACTCAGCTTCAATTGAAAGAGGTGCAGTCTCTTTTGCAGGCAGTAGGTGTAGAGGATGTGGTAGAGGAACTTGCAGTCCAATTCGCCCGTGCTCAGCAAGTATTTCTGGCACGCACCCAAGAATATGCGGAACGGAAACCTGCCGCTTTGCGTCGGGCACGCGAGGTGACCGATGCGGCTTATGAGGAATGTGTGCAACTTGCTCAGGCACTTTATCGCGTGACAGGCGACGAAACTTTGCGTCAAGTACTTGCCGTTTGCAACGAAGAAATCGAACGGACGTTGCAGGAGTTGTTGGGACGTAGGTCTTCGCGGGTGGAGGAAGTTGAGGTAGAAGCAGTTGGACGTGTTGCGGATGAATCTGTTGCCGATGAAGCGACGATTGAACACGCTGCCTCGGTTTCAACTACCACAGTCGATGTGCTGCAAGCAGAAGTTGAGGTTGCAGCACCCCGAACCGTTGATCGAACGGAGGAGGTAGTGCGTTCAACCGGCGGTGAAACGTTGTCGTCAATTGGTGTGGAACATGCGATGTCCAGTCAATTGGGCAGGAACGGGACTGAAGTGGTAGCTGAGTTTGGAGGTACGAAGGAACAGACCGATGCACGATGGGCAGCTATTGCTGAGGAGGAGAAGCCTTCGGATGATCCGTAGAACCAAGTGTCTGTCTCCTATTTGCTGAAGGCGGTAGGGTAGAGGAAGGTTAAAGGCGAAAGCATGGGAATTTTTGTTGGCCGAGCAAGTTGTAAAATGCGGCCTTTGGAAGTCTCTGTATTGAGAATTGCCGGGATTCGTGTGGGCTGTATGCGACTTGTAAAATAAGATGATTGTGTGCTATTGGGTTGTTGTTGTCCTGTATGCTTTCTCTTCTTATTTACAGTCGTTCTAGTTGCTTTGTTTCGAGAAAGACTCTAATTCTTAACCGTCAGCTCCCTTTCGTTTATTCCACAAAGTTTACCTTGGCGTGCAACCTACTGTGGGCAGTTAGTACGTAGGTAATTCATGGTTCGTTTGTATGTTTGGTTGAGCCAGCAGGCATGACACCTTTTACATCCCTTTGCGTTGCTTCGGTTTTGTAGCTTTTATAAAGGACTAACGGGCTGAAGTTTACATTGTAGCTTTCAAAAACTGCCTGTTTTTTTTGGTCTTTCTCTCAGCACGTCTTATCTTTGCTTCGAAATTTTTTACAACATGGGATTCTTTAGTCAAATCTTCAAACATAAGAAAGAAGTCAACGAAACAGGTTGGCGTGTAGGCGGCGTGGAAGACTTCATGACGCTGATTCGAGTGTATTATCAAGCCGTTATGGCAGCAAATTTGGGCATCAGTAACTTGGCCGCTCTGCCTGACTTGCGTGTGTTTAAGCAAACCTTGCATGTACAGACCGTCAACAATAAGTTGGGCTTGGGCGAGAAGAACAAGTGCAAGAAGATGTTGATGGAGATCTATGGTTTAGAGGAGTTTTTCTTTAAAGAGGTTGACCAGAGCATCAAGCGACACTGTCGCAACGTAAACGATGTGCGCAATTACCTCTTTCTATTCCAAGGTTTTTCGCAGGAGTTGATGATGCTGATGGGCAACCTGATGAAATGGAAGTTCCGCTTGCCTGGTATCTTTAAAGATGCCTTGCGCACGATGACGGCAAAGACTATCCAGGAAGTCTTAACCAAGAATACGTGGAAAGACGAAGGTGTGAGAAAGTCATGCTTGGCTGTTCGCCAGTACCAACAGCAGTTGGGTTACAGTGCAGAATGGATGACGGTGTATGTATATAATATTGTTGTTCTTGCAAAGAAAGAGCCGAAGCCGGACGATAAGGATAAAGACGCGAAATAGTTAACATATAGTATAGTTTCTACCTAATACATGACCAGCGAACAGGAAATAACTCTACGTGATTTTGAGGCTCTTGTACGCCAACTGATGATGGCTTACAAGGATGAGCGTCGTGTGAATGAGAAACTACGCGAAGAGTTGGCTGCCTGTCAAGCAAAGCTTCAAGCAACCGATGAAAACTTGCTGCGGTTGAGTGATGAGTTTCAGAGACTCAAAACAGCTCGCATGATTGAGGTGAGCGGTGAAGACATAAAGATGTCGCGCGCTCGTATTACCAAACTCATTCGCGAAGTAGACAAGTGTATAGCCCTGTTGGATATTTAGTTCTGTTTTCAGTACCAATAAATCGAAGGGGTGAACCTTTCTAAGCATAGCCTAATGGAAGAAAACTCCGATAAATTTGTTATACAATTGCTGATAGGTAAACAGGTGTACCCGATTACCGTCAGACGCGATCAGGAGGAAGTCTATCGGAAGGCTTCCCGCATGATTAACGAGAAATTAGCGCGTTACGAGCAGTCGTATCCGAACTTGGCTCCCGAGCGCTACTCGGCAGTTGCCCTGCTTGACTTTGCTGTGCAAGTGTTGCAAGTGCAGGGACAAAAGGACCAGACTCTTTATACCGAAACTGTAGAACGACTGAAGGGAGAAATCTCGCAGTTGCTTTCTGGTACAGCGGATGATAAGGAGTGATGTGTTCTTCTCGCACGATGTGGGGAAGAATGACGTGTGCCTTTTTTAATCAGGTAATTCTTTTGGTCGGGTGAAGGGTGCGACTGCACGACTCACTTGATTGTTTATTTTCCATATCCATTTAAAAAAGTAATGAACGAAATTATATCGGTTCTTATTGGGTTGCTTGTAGGGGCGGCCGCCGGATATAGCTTCTTCCGCTATTTGATGAAGAAGAAGTATCTCCGTATGATAGATAATGCCAACCGCGAAGCGGAGGTCATTAAAGAGAAGAAACTCCTGGAAGTGAAGGAGAAGTTCTTAAACAAAAAGGCTGAACTCGAAAAAGAGGTGCAGCAGCGCAATCAGCGCATCTTGCAAGTCGAGAATAAGCTGAAGCAACGCGAGATTGGACTCAATCAGCGTCAAGACGAACTCGGCAAGCGCAAGCAGGAACTCGAAAACCAGCACAGTCGCCTCAATAACCAACAGCAGGCGCTCGTGAAGAAGGAAGAGGAGCTCGCTAAGATGCAAATCAAAGAGCGTGAGAAGCTCGAAGAACTGAGTGGACTGTCGGCTGAAGAGGCTAAGAAACACTTGGTCGATGCCATGAAGGACGAGGCAAAGAGTGAAGCTCAAAGTTACATCAACGAAATCATGGATGATGCGAAAATGACTGCTACTAAGGAGGCAAAACGCATCGTTATCCAGACGATCCAACGTGTGGCAACTGAAACGGCTATCGAAAACAGTGTGACAGTCTTCCATATTGACAACGATGAGGTGAAGGGTCGCATTATCGGACGTGAAGGCCGCAACATTCGTGCACTCGAAGCTGCTACAGGTGTAGAAATTGTAGTAGATGATACGCCCGAAGCCATTGTAATCTCTGCTTTCGACCCCGTTCGTCGTGAAATCTGCCGTTTGGCACTCCATCAGCTCATTGCAGATGGTCGTATCCACCCTGCACGCATCGAAGAAGTTGTTTCGAAGGTTAAGAAACAAGTAGAGGAAGAGGTTATTGAGACGGGTAAACGTACTGCAATCGATCTCGGTATCCACGGTTTGCATCCCGAATTGGTTCGCATCGTCGGCAAGATGAAATATCGTTCTTCATACGGCCAGAACCTTTTGCAACATGCTCGCGAAACTGCCAATCTTTGCTCTGTCATGGCAGCCGAACTGGGCTTGAACCCGAAGAAGGCGAAGCGCGCCGGTTTGTTACACGACATTGGTAAGGTGCCTGACGAAGAGAGCGAATTGCCACACGCACTTTATGGTGCCAAGTTGGCTGAGAAATACAAAGAGAAGCCCGATATCTGCAACGCCATCGGTGCGCACCATGATGAGGTCGAGATGACTTCACTGCTTGCGCCGATTGTTCAGGTTTGTGACGCAATTAGTGGTGCCCGTCCGGGTGCTCGTCGTGAAATCGTAGAGGCCTATATCAAGCGTTTGAATGATTTGGAGCAGATTGCTTCAAGTTATGAAGGTGTAACGAAGACTTATGCTATCCAGGCAGGTCGTGAATTGCGCGTGATTGTAGGTGCTGACAAGATTGACGACAAGCAAATCGAAACCTTGAGTGCCGATATCGCCCGCCGTATTCAAGACGAAATGACTTATCCAGGTCAGGTTAAGATTACGGTGATTCGCGAAACGCGTTCGATTAGTTACGCAAAGTAATCTGGCATGATTAATGGGGCTGAGTAGGCGTTTGGTTGCGTTTGCTTTGCCCAGTTTTTGTCCGATTGCGCTCTACTTAGATTAGTCAATCCTATAACCCCCTGTCCCTTTTCTATTCAGCTATTTAGCAAATTGAATCGAAGGAGGCAGGGGCTTTTGTTTCATCTCCAGCGTTTCGCTTTCGTTGCAACTGCCACAGGGTTGCACAGACTCCCTGACCGAGGTAACGTGACGCTTTTATCCTTTGTATTCGTTTATGCATCAACTCAAAAAGGTGGTCAACAGTCCCTGGACGTGGATACCCTCCTTATACGTGGCTGAGGGACTTCCCTATGTGATCGTCATGTCGGTTGCAACCATCATGTACGATCGTTTAGGGTTAAGCAATGCAGAGATTGCGCTTTATACTTCGTGGTTGTATCTGCCCTGGGTTATCAAGCCATTCTGGAGTCCGATTGTCGAATTGCTCCGGACGAAACGGTGGTGGATTGTTGTCATGCAAAGCTTGATGGCTGTCGCTCTGGGCGGTTTAGCTTTGGGGTTACACGCGCCAGCCTATGTACAGTGGTCGTTGGTGATGTTGTGGTTGATGGCATTTAGCAGTGCCACGCACGATATTGCGGCTGACGGCTTTTATATGCTCGCTTTGTCTTCGCGCGAACAGGCTTTTTTCGTGGGAATCCGTTCCACGTTCTATCGTATAGCCAATATATTCGGTCAGGGATTGCTCATCATGTTTGCAGGTACTTTGGAGTCGCGTTTCCGACCCGTGCAAGCCTGGTCTATGACCTTTAGTGTCTGTGCCATTCTTTTCATTCTCTTCTTTTTGTACCATTGCACCGTGTTGCCTCGTAGTTCGGCCGACCGTCCGGTTGAGAAGGTAGACTGGAAAGGGGTACTTAGTTCCTTCTTTGAGACCTTTGTAGACTTTTTCAAGAAACCTCAAATCGGTGTAGCCTTGTTGTTTATGCTGCTGTACCGTTTGCCTGAGGCCATGTTGGTCAAGATCTGCCCGCTCTTCTTGCTAAGTTCTACGGATCAAGGTGGGCTCGGGTTGTCAACGGGCGATATTGGTTTGGTTCAGGGTACGTTAGGTATTATTGGTCTTACTTTGGGCGGCATTTTGGGCGGTATTGCAGCCGAACGGGGTGGCTTAAAGAAATGGTTGTGGCCCATGGTGCTTTGTATCACCCTGCCCGATGCCGTTTACATCGGTTTGGCTTATTTTCAACCCGATGGTTTGTTTTGGGTATCCATCAGTGTTTTTGTTGAGCAGTTTGGTTACGGCTTCGGCTTTACCGCTTACATGCTATACTTGATTTACTTTGCCCGCGGGGAATCCTCTACGGCGCATTACGCCTTCTGTACAGGCTTCATGGCCTTGGGTATGATGTTGCCCGGAATGGTGGCAGGCTATTTACAGGAGCTGGTTGGCTACCTCAACTTCTTCATCATCGCCATGGTGTTGTGTGTGTTGACCTTTCTGGTGGCTGGCATGATTCATATCAAGGAAGATTTCGGCGGATAAAGGTGGCTGGTTGGGACTGTGTGGCGAACGGAAACGAAACAAACCGTCAAATCCCAGGCGGTTTTTGTAGCCTTCTGCTGCATTTTGAGGGATTGAACCGCTTCTTTTGAAATTATTTCGGAGCATTGGCTGCAAGATTGGAAAGTTCTTTCGGTTTTACTAATATCCGAAGAAGAAAATCCCTTTCCTTGATATCGGCAAGGCCGACCTTGCTTAGACCGGATGCTTGTCAAGGGGAGGTAAGGAGTAGGGAAGCCGCTGTGGCTGCCTGAAGTAGCTTCTCCTTGAAAGTTTGATTTAAAACAACGCATGAATTATGAAACGATTGACCCTGTTACTGGCTTTTGTATTCTCCTTTTTGGTGAGTGCAAACGCGATGAGTTATCGCGAAGCGCGTGAACGCGCCTGGTTCTTGACGGACAAGATGGCTTATGAGTTGAATCTTACTCCCGAACAGTATGACCGTGTCTACGAAATCAATCTGGACTATCTGATGAGTCTGCGTTCGCCGTCCGACTGCAGCGGGGCATATTGGCGTTACCGCAATGTCGACTTGCGTTACATTTTGTTCGACTGGCAGTATGACTTATATCGCTCGTTGTCTTATTTCTTCCGTCCCGTGGTGTGGGTACGTTCTTCATGGCACTATCCGGTGTGTCGTCATTACCGCTATGGTTACTATTACTTCGATCACCCGACTGTGTACGTTTCCTACCGCGGCCGTAACTGGCGCGGAAGAGGGCATCACGACCGCAGTCCTTATTATGGCATGAAGTTCCATCGTGGTAAGAGTTTGCGTGACCGCTATAAGGGAAAACCTTGGTATGGTGACCGTCCGGGACGTAAACATAAGGAGTGGGGACGCGATGATTGGGATGACGACGACGATGATCGCGACGATGATGACCGTGAACGTTACTTCAAACGCAGAAAGTCTTCGACTTATCCCTATAATCGCTATCAACAAAGACCTTCAGACCGCCGCCGTTACGATCGCGATGACGACGATGATGACGATGACCGCAAATCTTGGAGAGGTTTTATGCCCGCTGTGCAACAAAGCAGTTCGAGTCATTCTCGTTCCTTCGGCAATTCGGTGGGGCGTCCGCAGCGCAACGAGCGGGCACGTGGCAGTCAGCATTCAGTAAGACGGAGTGAACAAGGTGAGCGTTCCGGACGTTCAGAGCGCAGCAGTCGTTCGTCTCACTCCCGTCGCGGAGAATAAACGGATGGGCTCATTGCCTTCCTGATTACGCGGCAAAGCTTTTTCCTGGTTGTGAAGGAAGGCTTGTTAGCAGAAAGAATTGCATAATCCCCCGAAGTAGCGCGCGGCGATGCTTCGGGGGATGTGGTTACTTGGGTCTCGATAAACTATGCTTGTAAGTAGCAAACTGGAAGTTGGCGTTTGGGGAAGGCAGTTTTGCATTCTACGTAGCCTCGAACGACAGGTGTATGTAAGTATTGATTTGCAGCCTTTTCCTGAATGGTAAAAGAAGTTCTTGATGGTTCTGAAAACAGGGGGAGACAGATGCCGAGTGCGTGTCCCACTGAAAAGGAGAGAACAGGGCTTCCTGTGAATTTTATATGAAGGCTTGCGGTTCTCTGCGTTAAATATTGTACCTTTGCGTGGTCAAACGAGAGGATACTTCGTTTGTATCTACATAGACGTTCTTGGTATTCAGAAGTGATTGCTTTAGAAACACCAAGGCTTGTTGCTGATACAGACAGTATAATTTGAATCATTGTCCTCATTTGGTAAAAGGAGCATCATGAAGTTGATATTAATGACTACCCCGTATTTTTTTGTAGAAGAGCATCAGATATTGAATGCTCTTTTTGACGAAGGGCTGGATATATTGCACCTTCGCAAACCGAATACGGAACCGGTCTACTCTGAGCGTTTGTTGACGCTGATTCCTGAGTGCTATCGCAAACGTATCGTTGTACATGATTTCTTTTACCTGAAGAATGAATACAAATTGAAGGGTATTCATTTGAATCATCGCAATCCAGAACTTCCCCCTAAATATAAAGGTCATATTTCCTGTTCGTGTCACACTCCCGAGGAGGTGATGTTACATAAAAAGAAATGTGATTACGTTTTCCTTTCTCCAATCTTCGATAGTATTTCGAAAGAAGATTATTCTTCGACCTTTACAAAGGCAGATTTGCAGGTCTTGGCGCGTCAGAAGGTAATTGATCGCAAAGTAATGGCTTTAGGCGGCGTAGATTTGGAGAATATGGCTACAATCAAAGCCTTGGGTTTTGGTGGAGCGGTTATTCTGGGCGATATCTGGAACCGTTTTAGCATATATTCTACAGAAAACTTCAAAGAGTTAATCGCTCATTTCCGTAGATTGCGAAAAGCGGCCGAATAATAAGGATATTCCAAAAGGGAATCTTCATCAATCATCATCTATTATACACAAATACAATGAACAATAGTTCTTTTATGGTCTTCTCGGGAACTGCTTCCCGTTACTTGGCTGAAAAGATTTGTGAGGAACTTGGCTGCCCGCTTGGCAACCTCACGGTGACGAAATTTGCCGATGGCGAATTCGAAGTCTCTTACGAAGAAAGCATTCGTGGACGCGATGTATTCCTTGTACAGAGCACATTCCCCAACTCAGATAACCTGATGGAGCTTCTCCTCATGGTTGATGCTGCCAAGCGTGCTTCTGCACGTAGTATCTGTGCAGTTGTGCCTTACTTCGGTTGGGCTCGTCAGGATCGCAAGAGCAAGCCTCGTGTAAGTATCGCAGCTAAGTTGGTTGCAGACCTCTTGAGCGTTGCAGGTATCGACCGTCTGATGACAATGGACCTCCATGCTGATCAGGAGCAGGGCTTCTTTGATGTACCCGTTGACCACTTGTATGCTTCTACGGTGATGTTGCCTTACATCAAGAGCTTGAATTTGCCCAACTTGTGTATCGCTACGCCCGACGTAGGTGGCTCTAAGCGCGCAGCTTCTTATGCGAAGTACTTGGATTGCCCGATGGTGCTTTGCAATAAGTCTCGCAAGAAGGCAAACGAAGTTGATACGATGCAAATCATTGGTGATGTGAAGGGTATGGACGTTGTCTTGGTTGACGATATCGTTGATACTGCTGGAACGATTACCAAGGCTGCTGACTTGATTATGTCGAATGGCGCAAACAGCGTACGTGCCATTGCAAGCCACTGCATCATGTCGGGACCGGCTGATGACCGCGTAGAGGCTTCTGCTTTGAAGGAAATGGTATTTACTGACAGCATTCCTTACCGTGGTACTTGTGCAAAGGTGAAGGAATTGAGCGTTAGCAGCATGTTGGCTGAAACGATTCGTCGTGTGATGGAAAATGAAAGCATTTCATCACAGTACTTGATCTAATCATCGGAATCTGTTTTGAATTTCATGGGGACAATCCTTCCCTTTGAATCGTAAATAGGGGTCGCATTTCGGGGTAGAACCTCGAAATGCGACTTTCTTTCATTACTTTCCTCTGCATCGTAAGGTGTGAGTATTTCTTTCTTCGTATTTTTACCGCGCTTTCAGGTGGATGAGTGCAGAGTGACCTGCTTTTGAGCTTTTATCCATTGTTCTTCTCCTTATGGAGGCAAGGTATTCTTGATTTTTGTGTTGTTTTCTTAGTGTGTAGCTCTTTCTCACAGAGAAAATGCGCAAGGTGTGTATGAAATCATATTCTTTATGGCAATTGTACTGTTAGTCATTTCGCTTATTGGGCTTCTGCTCATTGCCACGGAGTCCGTAAACCATATAAACAAAGCCGCTGTCGCCATGTTTGCTGGCGTCAGCTGTTGGCTTCTTTATATTGCTTACGGGGCCGATTTTGTGGCAAGTGAACATCCGATGGATTTTTTGGCTTATGTCTCTTCTCATGCCATTACAGTTCATTCCATTAAGGATTTTATTTCGGATACCCTCTTTTTAAAGTATGTTGCTCAGGGAGCAAACGTCGTATTGTTCTTATTGGCCACTACGACCATCGTTGAAGTGCTGAGTAATAATGGTTGCTTTGACTTCGTGGCAGAATGGTTGCGCACACGTCGACCCAAGAAGTTGATGTGGATGTTGGCGCTCTTTACTTTTATCCTTTCAGCCAACTTGGACAACCTGCTGACGGTAGTTTTGTTGTTGACCATTGTGCATCCCTTGTTACAAACGGATACGTTGCGGCGAATGTATGGTACGGTGGTGATACTGGCGGCCAATTGTGGTGGTGTCATTACGGTGATTGGCGATATGACTTCGCTAAAGTTGTGGACAGACGGCTTGATTGCCCCCAGTGAGTATTTCCTTACATTGGTTGTGCCTGTTGTAGCAGCGTTGTCAACCATATTGCTCTTGTTGCAACACAATCTTCCTTCGCGCATAGAGTTCACAACGACCACATTGCCTTATCGCGGGGACGACACCTTGTTGTCTCGCCCCCAACGCTTGCTGATGTTGTTTGTCGGCGTCGGCGGGTTGTGGTTTATTCCGACCTTCCACCGCATCACTCAGATGCCGCCCTTTGTAGGAGCCTTGTGCGTATTGGCACTCCTATGGATTGTGGATGAAATCTGCAATCGTCAGTTGTTGAGTAGTGATACGATGGTGCGTCGGCGTCAACCTCAAGCTTTACAATATGCTAACTTGCAAAACCTCTTGTATTTCTTAGGGTTGATATTGATGTTTGGCGCATTGGCAGAAAGCGGATTGCTTCGTCAATTCCTTCATTGGCTTTTGTCATGGTGTGCTGACATCTATGCCATCAGTTTCGTCAGTGCTTTTATATCGGCTGTTTTAGGTAATGTGCCTACGCTGTTGGCAGGAGTGAGTGTCTTTAATCAGCCAGAGCAGTTGGCGTTTCCTGATTCGATGTTGGCAGAAGGTCAGTTCTGGCCATTGTTGAGCTATGCTACAGCTTTTGGTGGTTCTATGCTCTCCACGGGTACCATTGCGGGCATCTTGCTCATGCGAATGGAAGGGGTAAGCTTTTCTTGGTACTTTCGACACGTTACGCCTAAAGTAATTGCCGGTTTTTTGGTCGGCTTCTTGGTACTGGTGCTCATTCAATGGAGTTTATAAGCGATTGATAAGGGATAAGAAAATGTTTCCCTTATTCAAATATATAATTGAAAGTGTGGATGTGCTTTGTCCACTGACAAAAGTCGGCGATGTATTTCTTGCATACCTGACAGGGAGTAGGAGAGCATATCCTCGACTAACTTTGATACAACTAACAATAAAATATTTCTGCTATGGGAAAAATCAGATGTGTTGGTATACTTACCTCAGGAGGAGATGCTCCTGGTATGAATGCGGCTATTCGTGCCGTTACTCGAAGTGGTATCTGCAACGGATTTAAGATTAAAGGTATCTATCGAGGCTACGATGGCTTGATACACGACGAAGTAAAGACTTTTACGACGGAAGATGTCAGCAACATTGTCCAGACTGGCGGTACAATCCTTCGTACGGCACGTTCGCAAGAGTTTCAAACCGCAGCAGGCAGAAAAATGGCTTACGAAACGCTTCGTAAGGAGGCGATTGATGCGTTGGTTGTAATCGGTGGTAACGGATCGCTGACAGGTGCCATGAAATTGGCTGAGGAATACGATTTTCCATGCATTGGCTTGCCCGGAACCATTGACAATGACTTGTATGGTACGGATAATACGATTGGTTACGATACCACTCTCAATACTATCGTTGAGTGTGTAGATAAAATTCGTGATACGGCGACTTCGCATGAACGAATCTTTTTTGTTGAAGTAATGGGACGCGATGCGGGCTTCTTGGCACAGAATAGTGCGATTGCAGTAGGAGCTGAGGCGGCCATTATTCCCGAAGATTCTACAGGTAGTGACCAGTTGATTGAATTTATGGAGCGCGGTATCCGTAAGAGTAAGAAAAGTTGCATCGTGATTGTAAGCGAAAGCCCTAAATGTGGCGCAATGTACTATGCGGAACGTGTGAACAAGGAATATCCAAACTTTGATGTACGTGTGTCTATCTTGGGACACTTGCAACGTGGCGGACGTCCTTCTGCCCGTGATCGTATCTTGGCCTCGCAAGTAGGCGTTGGTGCCATCGAAGCTTTGGTACAGGGACAACGCAATGTAATGGTCGGCGTTCGGAACAATGAAGTGGTGTATGTGCCCTTTATTGACGCTGTAGGAAAGCGCAAACCGATGGATAAGAAGTTGATCAAGGTGCTTGATGAATTGAGCATTTAACGAAGCTTTCTATTTCCGACTTTTCTGTATTCTCTGTTTCATACAGGCTTGCTATTGCGGTGTTTCTAAGTAAGGAAAGCGTTGCTCTTCGATGAAAACTGTTGGCAATGCCATTGTGATGAAGTTAAGAGAAAAGGACTTACAAGAAAGGTGATTTTGAGTAGACTCTCTCCCAAACACCTTAAGGCAACAAGATTTTTTGTATCTTTGCCAAATCTTGGTAGTCCAATGTTGCAATTTATCTGAATAGATTCAAGGCAACGTCCTATACCAATCTTCCCCCTACTTTGTATTTGACAACATCGAATATAGCAAACTAATGGAACATTCAAAAGAACTCATGAATCTTGCAGCTGACAACATTCGTGTCTTGGCTGTAAGTATGGTAGAACGCGCAAAATCAGGTCATCCCGGCGGTGCTATGGGTGGTGCTGATTTTATTAATGTGCTCTATTCAGAATTTCTCAATTATGACCCTGATGCGCCTACTTGGCGTTGCAGAGACCGCTTTTTCCTCGATCCGGGTCATATGTCGCCGATGCTATATTCACAATTGGCGCTTATCGGCAATTATACGATTGACGAATTGAAACAATTCCGTCAATGGGGTTCTCCGACGCCGGGGCATCCCGAAGTATGTCCTGAACGTGGTATTGAAAACACGAGTGGCCCCTTAGGACAGGGACATACGTATGCTGTCGGAGCAGCTATCGCAGCAAAGGCTCTTTATGCACGCACAGGTAACCCTGGTTTCTTGAAAGAGAAGATTTATGCTTACATCTCTGACGGTGGTGTACAGGAAGAAATCTCACAAGGTGCAGGTCGCATGGCTGGACACTTAGGTCTGAATAACCTGATTATGTTCTTCGATGCCAATGAAATTCAGCTTTCAACGGAAACAGCTGCCGTTATTTCTGAGGATACGGGAATGAAGTATCGTGCTTGGAACTGGAACGTCTTGGAAGTTGATGGTAATGACTGTGAACAAATTCGTGCCGCACTGCAGGCCGCACAGGAGGAAGAAAGTCGTCCTACTTTGATTATCGGTCACTGCGTGATGGGTAAAGGTTGTCGCAAGGCAGACAATACTTCTTATGAGCATGATTGCAAAACGCACGGTGCTCCGTTGGGTGGCGATGCTTATGTAAATACGGTCAAGAATTTGGGTGCTGATCCTGAGAATCCTTTTGTAATTCGTCCGGAAGTAGCTCAAATGTATGAAGCACGCAAGGAAGAACTTCGTAAGATTGTTGCTGAACGCAAGGCTGAAGAGCAGGCATGGGAAGAAGCTAATCCTGAAAAAGCTGCACTCCTGAATGATTGGATGGCAGGTAAGCTCCCCGCAATTCCTTGGGAAACTGTAGAACAGAAACCTAATTCTCCGACGCGTAACGGTTCAGCTGTTTGCTTGTCTTTGCTGTCTGAGTACGTTCCCAATATGATTGTTTCGTCTGCTGACTTGTGTAATTCAGACAAGACAGATGGTTTCTTGAAGCATACGACCGAAATTACCCGTACTAACTTTGCAGGTGGTTTCTTGCAAGCTGGTGTTTCTGAGTTGACAATGGCTTGTGTATGTATTGGTATCATGCTCCATGGTGGTATGATTACTGCTATGGGTACATTCTTCGTCTTCTCTGATTACATGAAGCCTGCTATTCGTATGGCTGCCTTAATGGAAGTACCTGTGAAGTTCGTTTGGACGCACGATGCATTCCGTGTAGGTGAAGATGGTCCTACGCATGAACCTGTGGAACAAGAAGCACAGATTCGCCTCATGGAAAAATTGAAGAATCATAGTGGCCTCGACAGTGTGCGCGTACTTCGTCCTTGCGATGTACATGCTGTAACAGCTTGCTGGAAGATGGCTATGGAGAATATGGATACTCCGACCGCTTTGATCTTCAGCCGTCAGAATGTAAATGATTTACCTGCAGGTACGGATTATGTCAATGGTGTAACTCGTGGTGCTTATGAAGTGCTTCCAGAAGCAAATCCTGATGTAATTTTGGTTGCATCAGGTTCAGAGGTGAGTACTTTGGCAAGTACAGCAACGATGTTGAAGGCTGATGGCATTAAGGCACGTGTAGTAAGTTGTCCGAGTGAAGGCCTCTTCCGTCGCCAACCGAAGGAATATCAGGATGCTTTGCTTCCGAAGGATAAGAAAATCTTTGGTCTTACGGCTGGTTTGCCCGTTCTTTTCGAAGGATTGGTAGGTAGCAATGGTAAGGTACATGGTTTGGAAAGCTTTGGCTTTAGCGCTCCTTATAAGGTTCTGGACGAAAAGTTGGGTTATACTCCGGAGAATATCTATCGTGAGGTGCTCGAATATCTCCAGGCATAGGCTGTACAATAATAAATATTCAAAGAATAATATATGCACAAGATAGGTCTTGCCAGTGATCATGCTGGTTTTGAACTCAAGCAATTTGTAAAGCAGTATTTGGAGGAAAAGGGAATGCCTTTCCACGATTATGGTACCTATACAACCGATAGCTGTGATTATCCTGATTTCGCTCATGCTTTGGCCCGCGGGATGGAAGCTGGTGAAGTGGAACAAGGTATCGCTATCTGCGGTAGCGGAGAAGGCATTTCGATGACGCTGAATAAGCATCAACACGTACGTGCTGCTTTGGTTTGGATTCCCGAAATTGCGCACATGACGCGCTTGCATAATGATGCGAATGTACTTGTTATGCCAGGTCGTTATATAGATACGGATACAGCTCGCCAGATTATGGATGAGTTTTTCCAGACAGCTTTTGAAGGCGGACGTCACATTCGCCGCGTAGAGAAGATTCCTCTTTGATTTTGTTATACCTGGTTGTAAATAGAGCTATCTAGTATCTAAAGGCAAAGATGTATTCATTTTTCAGAAGAAAGGAACTGAGAAATGCAGTACAGTGTTTGTTGAGTAAAGAATGAAGATTAGCGAGTTACAAGCGAAGGCTGAAAAGCTTTCTAAAGTGCTTAGAAACTGTCATTCTCATCAACTTTAACAACCGATTGTTTCTCTTAATCATCTGAAAATTATATCTTTGCAGCCGCTTTATGCAAAGAGGTACTTGGAAGAATGGTGCTGAACCTGCAAGAACCGCAGGGGAACGGTAGCTAAAATCAGTCTGAGTGGCTCAAATTGAAATTGAGTAACTACAAAATCATCAAAAGCTGGAATGACTAAATTAGAAATTATCAAGTCCGTAGCCAAACAAACGGGCGTTGACAAAGAAACAGTTTCAAGGGTTATCGATATGTATGTGGAGACCGTGAAAGATTCACTCATTCGTGGTGAAAATGTCAACTTCCGCAATTTCGGTACCTTCTATCTTAAGCATCGTGCTGCCAAGACTGCGCGCAATATTGCAAAGAATACAACGATGATTATTCCGGAGCATAACATTGCAGCATTCAAGCCTGCTAGAGAATTGGCAGATGCTATTCTGGAAGCCGATCAGAAATAAGGATTCCTTGAAGTTGTACTTCTGATTTTCCATTACAAAAGAATTCAACTAACATAATTAACCATAAAACGTAATAGGTATGCCTAACGGAAAGAAAAAGAAAAGACACAAGATGTCTACCCACAAGCGTAAGAAAAGACTGCGTAAGAATCGTCATAAGAGCAAGTAAGCCGACGATTTTTTAGAGTCATGAAAAGACGAGTAAACGAGTCGCAAATTGTTCCGGAAGGGGCAAATTCTCGTTTGCTCGTTTTCTTTAAATTATGCAGTTGGAATATCTGTTCTGACTGTGTTTATATTCAAATACAAACATCAAACCATGACAAGCGAAGTTATCGTAGATGTTTCTCCAAAGGAAATCTCGATTGCGTTACTCGAAGACAAACGTCTTGTAGAGTATCAGCGAGAGGGAAGAACTGAACATTTTTCAGTAGGAAACATTTATCTGGCGAAAGTAAAGAAGCTGATGCCGGGACTGAATGCTTGCTTCGTGAATGTCGGACATGAGCGTGATGCCTTCTTGCATTATTTGGACTTAGGCACACGCTATCATGCGGTTGAAAAATACCTTCAACTTGCTGGTGACGGCAAGAAAAATGTGCCGCTTGACAAAGTGCAACGGCAACCTGATCTGGATAAGGACGGAAGTATCCAAAATACCTTGAAAGTAGGGCAGGAGATACTTGTTCAGATTGTCAAAGAACCCATTAACACAAAAGGTCCTCGATTGACGGCAGAGCTTACTTTTGCTGGTCGTTATCTTGTACTTGAACCTTTTGGTGATAAGATCTCAGTTTCCTCTAAAATAAAATCAAGTGCAGAGCGTGCCCGCTTAAAGCAATTGATTCAGAGCATTAAGCCGAAGGGATTTGGCGTCATCGTGCGAACAGTTGCTGAGAAGAAGCGCGTAGCAGAATTAGATGCTGAGCTTCGCATCTTGATTTCTCGTTGGGAGAAAGTAATTGAAAAGGTTAGACAGACCCACGTGCAATCTTATAAGCTTCCACAAATAGCTTATGAAGAAACTAGTCGCACCGTAGCGTTATTACGTGATCTCTTTAATCCTTCTTACGAGAATATTTACGTCAATGATTCGGCTGTATTTAATGAGGTGCGTGATTACGTTTCACTCATTGCTCCTGAACGCAAGGAGATTGTCAAGCTCTATAAAGGAGCTGTGCCCATCTTTGATAACTTCTCAGTGACGAAGCAGATTAAGACATCTTTAGGACGTGCTGTAACCTATAAGCATGGAGCTTATTTAATTATCGAACAGACGGAGGCACTTCATGTGGTTGATGTCAATAGCGGTAATCGTTCCAAGAGTCCAGAAGGACAGGAAGTAAATGCCTTGGATGTCAATTTGGGAGCTGCTGATGAACTGGCTCGCCAGTTACGTTTGCGCGATATGGGCGGTATTATTGTTGTGGACTTCATTGATATGAAGGAGCCTGAGAACCGTCAGAAACTATATGAGCGCATGGTTGAGAATATGCGCAAGGATCGCGCCCGTCACGCCATCCTTCCTCTATCAAAATTTGGCTTAATGCAGATTACTCGTCAGCGTGTGCGTCCGGTAATGGATGTCAATGTAGATGAGAGTTGTCCCACTTGTGGAGGCACCGGAAAGATTAGGCCCAGTATTCTTTTTACTGATTCGCTCGAAACGAAGATTGACACGTTGGTCAATCACATTGGTATCAAACAATTCCGATTGCATGTACATCCGTTTGTGGCAGCGTACATCAATCAGGGAATCTTCTCCATCAAACGTCGTTGGCAGATGAAGTATGGCTTGGGTGTAAAGATTATTCCCAGTCAGAATTTAGCTTATCTGCAATACGCATTCTATGGTATGGATGGTGAAGAAATTTCCATGAAACAACCGCACGACATGAAGTAGGCTTGGTATTTAAGTCTAATAATCTAAACAAACGAACTGCACTCCATTCTTCCGCGAAATGGAGTGCAGTCTTTGTATGCAGGTAGTGTGTATTTTTCTCGGTTCCTTTTGATTTATCGGGTGAGTCGTAGGTTGTCTTTTGTATGATTAGATATTATCGCTACGACTATAGTAGCAGGAATACAAAAAAGGAAACACTTCCTTGCGGAGGTGCTTCCTTTGTCTTTAAAAGCTTGTGCGAATGGATGCTTATTAAGCTTCAGCGGGTGCTTCTTCAGCAGGAGCTTCAGCTTCGGCAGCAGCGGCAGCGGCAGCAGCTTCGGCCTCAGCCTTAGCAGCAGCGGCAGCAGCCTTCTTTTCTGCAACCTTCTCAGCGATCTTTTCGTTAACCTTCTTCTCGGCTTCGAGGCGAGCTTCAACAGCAGCCTTCTTCTCAGCAGCCTTCTTGTCAGCAGCTGCGTTAGCCTTGTTTTCCTTTTCCTGCTTCCAAGCTTCAAACTTAGCCTTAGCAGTAGCTTCGTCGAATGCGCCGCGCTTTACACCGCCGTTGAGGTGATGCATCATCATAACGCCTTCGCGAGAAAGGATGTTGCGCACGGTGTCAGTCAACTGAGCACCCGTTTCAACCCAATAAAGTGCGCGTTCAAAATTCAAATCTACTGTGGCAGGATTGGTGTTAGGGTTGTACGTACCAATCTTTTCAGTAAACTTACCATCACGTGGTGCTCTTACGTCTGCGATCACGATGCTGTAGAAGGCATAGCCCTTACGGCCGTGACGCTGCAATCTCATTTTAGTTGCCATTTTTTTGTTTGATATTTAATAGGTTTGAATTATGCCGCTAACCCGTAACGGCGGTGCAAAAGTACGACATTTTCCCTTTTTAGCAAGACATTCCCCATACTTTTTTGCATGATAAAGACTGATATACAACAAAAACGGGAAGCTTGAGGGGCTTCCCGTTTTGTTTCGTTGCCTTTGTTTATGTTCGTAGGAGCATTAATCTAAGTCTGTTATCAATGAACAGATAGGGGTATCGTTAAGCCTTAAGGCTAGCCTTCGTGAGGTAAATAATGAGTGCCGTATAGGCTGCGAGTGAAACAATCTGCGAAATCGGAGCGCTGAGGTACTCTGCATTGGCAAAGTTAAAACCGCCAAATTGCATACCGGCACTGACGACACCCATCAGTGCACCACCGGCAATGAATCCTGAAGCGAGGAGAGTTCCTTTTTCGTTACGGCGACGGTTGAGTTCTACATCAGTTGAACGGCTATTGATGTACCAGTTGACAAAGCCACCCACAATAAGTGGTAAGTTCAGCTGGAGGGGAATAAACATACCCAGTGCAAAGGCCAGAGCAGAAACACCGAAGAATGTCAGTACGATAGAGATGAGCGCACCGATACCATAGAGCAACCAGGGAGCCCCCTGTCCACTCATCAGCGGTTCGATTACAGCAGCCATGGCACGTGCCTGAGGAGCAGCCATCACATCTGCATTGTCGGGCGTAAAGCCGTAAGCCTTGTTCAAAATCATGATTACACCGCCTACTGTTGCGGCTGACACAAGGATGCCGATGAACTTAAATGTCTCCTGCTTCTGCGGAGTGGCACCGAGCCAGTAACCAATCTTCAAGTCGGTAATAAAAGCACCGGCTGAAGCCAAGGCCGTGCAAACTACACCTCCCATAATCAGCGCGGCTACCATGCCACCCGTTCCTTTCAGTCCCACGAGCACCATGATAATTGAAGAAAGAATCAGTGTCATCAGTGTCATACCGCTTACGGGGTTAGAGCCTACAATGGCTATAGCGTTAGCTGCAACCGTCGTAAAGAGGAAAGAAATCACAGCAACAATGAGAATACCGACAACCGTAAAGAGCAAGCTACCGCCCATCACGTCGAAGTAGAAAAACAGCGTCGTGACGATGAGCGTAAGGAGTGAACCGATGGCAATAATCTTCATCGAAAGGTCACGCTGGGTACGTGCCACCTTTTCGTCTACAGCTCCTCCTTTAAAGATTTTACCTACCAAACCGAAGGCACTCTTAATCACTCCCCAGCTCTTGATTACACCAATGATACCTGCCATGGCAATACCACCGATACCGATACTTTTGGCGTAGTTAAAGAGTTGTTCGGGGGAAGCATTGGCCGCCAGAACCGCGTTTGTATCGGCTGATGCTTCGACCACCGCAAGGTCAGGGAAGATAAAGGCAATGCCAGGTACAATCAGCCACCACACGGCGATAGAACCGAAGCAGATGATGGCGGCATACTTCAGGCCGACAATGTAGCCCATACCGAGCAAGGCAGCACTGGTATTGATGCTCAATACAAATTTGCCCTTTTCAGCCAGTGTCGACCCCCATTCGCAGCAACGGGAGGTGAAATTCTCATTCCAAGCACCAAAGGCAGCCACAGCAAAGTCATAAAGACCACCGACGAGACCTGCAACGAGCAACGGTTTTGCTTGCGAACCGCTTCTTTCACCCGAGATGAGCACTTGGGTAGAAGCCGTAGCTTCGGGGAAAGGGTATTTGCCGTGCATGTCCTTCACAAAATATTTGCGGAAGGGAATCAGGAACAGAATACCCAACACACCACCCAACAGTGAAGAGAGGAATACCTGCATAAAGTTCACCGTCAGTTCGGGATACTTGTGTTGCAAGATGTACAAGGCTGGCAAGGTAAAGATGGCACCTGCCACAATCATGCCCGAGCAGGCACCGATACTTTGGATAATGATGTTCTCGCCCAACGGGTCTTTGCGATGGGTTGCCCCACTCACGCCGACAGCAATGATAGTAATAGGAATAGCAGCTTCAAATACCTGGCCGACTTTCAAGCCCAGGTATGCCGTGGCGGCAGAGAAGATAATCGCCATCAGAATACCCCAGGTAATCGACCACGGAGTGACCTCGCGATAAGTCTGAGTGGGTTTCATCAGCGGTTCATACTCTTCGCCTTCCTTTAGCGGACGAAAAGCGTTTTCGGGAAGGGATACTTCTTCTTTCATTCGAATAAAATGTATGTGAGTTAATTGATTAGGTGTTTTCGCAGAAGGGGAGGGGAGTGGTCTATCCGTAAGGAGTTTACTCAGAACACAGAACCTAGTGCAACGAAAAGTTACACACCGGGATTCCCAAGCCGTACCAACTCCCCTTTCATGGAAGTCTTTACCAGATGTTTACACGCTGCTTCTTAGGTACAAAGAGCGGATCCTTCTTTGTGATGTGGAAAGCATCATACCATGCATCGATGTGAGGTAGAGCTCCGTTGACGCGCCAGCGTGAAGGCGAGTGCGGGTCTGTCATCACAAGTTGACGAATCATTTGTTCACGTGCATTGCTAGCCCAAATGAGTCCGTAGCTCAAGAAGAAACGCTGTTCGGGTGTAAAGCCCTCTTTCACCGTCAGCGGCTGCGTCTTCATGGCATTTTTCAGTGCTTGGTAAGCAATGTTCAGTCCACCGTGGTCAGCAATATTTTCGCCCAGGGTGAGTTGACCATTGGCGTGCAGTCCAGGTAATACCTCGATCTTGTCAAAGAAGTTACGCATCACGTCTGTACGCTTCTTGAATTGAGCCGCATCTTGCTCCGTCCACCAGTTCTTCAGATTACCATCCTTGTCAAACTGAGCCCCTTGATCGTCGAATCCGTGCGTCATCTCGTGACCAATTACCACACCGATAGCTCCGTAGTTGCAAGCATCGTCAGCCTCAGCATTAAAGAAAGGAGGTTGCAGAATGCCGGCAGGGAAGCAAATTTCGTTGGTCGTCGGGTTGTAGTAAGCATTGATTGTCTGCGGAGTCAAGAGCCACTCCGTGCGGTCCGTGCGTTTATTGACACGCTTGTCCGTAAACTTGCGGCTCAAAAATTGCATGGCGCGTGTGCGGTTCTCGTAGAAGCTCAATTTCTCGTCGATGTCAAGGCCCGTGTAGTCCATCCATTCGTCAGGATAGCCAATTTTGACATAGAAACTGTTGAGCTTTTCATGTGCCATCTTCTTGGTTTCCTCGCTCATCCATTCCTGTTGGTCAATGCGTTCACCCAGTGCCGTTTGCAGGTTCTTGACCAATTGCGTCATGCGCAGCTTAGACGATTCAGGGAAGTGCTTTTCTACATAAAGTTTACCTACCGCCATACCCAATGCACTTTCCACGGCACTGATGGCACGCTTCCAACGCGGACGGTCGGTCTCAGCCCCTCCCATCGTGTGGTTATAGAAGTCGAATACTTCCTGGCGGAATCGGTCACTCAATGAGCTACCCGCATCGTCCACCACCTTAAAGTACAGGTAAGCTTTGAGTTGGTCAATAGGACATTCAGCGAGGATGCGCTCCACTTCGTGAATCGGTTCGGGTTGGTTCACCGTGATACTGTCGAAAGCCGGAATACCATTGAGCAGGAAGAGCGTACTCCAGTCAATACCCGGGAAGTCAGAGAGCAACTGTCTGTAACTCATCTTATGGTAGTTGCCTTCCACATCGCGCAGTTTAGTCGGAGAGTACGAAGCCTTGGCAATCTGTGTTTCGATGGCGAGCACAGCCTCCATTTGTTGTTGGGCGGTCACTTCGTCTTTTCCTGTCATAAGGAAGAGCTTCTTGACATATTCGCGGTAAGCTTCGCGAATAAGGCGAGTCGGTTCGTCATCGCCCAAGTAATAATCACTTTCGCCCATCGAGAGCCCACCCTGGTTTACTTGCATCAAGTTCCAACGGGCATCCTTCAAGTCAGCATCACATCCGATGCCAAAGAAATTCTCAATGTTAAGTGCATGCAGGCGAGCCTGTGCGTGTTGCACATCCTGACGGGTACGGATTGATTCAATCTCGTTGAGCAAGGGACGGATGGGTTCATAGTCCTCGCGGTTACGGCGTACACTGTCCATATACAAACGGTAATACGCACCGATTTTTTGTTCGAGTGAGCCTTGGGCAAACTTACCGACAGCCAGTTCTTCAATGAGTTCGCGTAGCTGGCGGTTGTTGGTTTCACCCAGGGCCTCAAACTGTGAGTACCTAGAAAACTCTGGCGTAAGCGGATGAGCTGCATTCCAGCCGCCCGCAGCATATTCGAAGAAGTCGGTACCAGGCTTAGCCTTGAGGTTCATGTTTGCCTTGTCTATGCCTGACGTCAGTGCGGGCTGTGCCACAGCTGTCGTAGCAGCAAAGGCCAAGGTTGAGAGTAGGGATTTGAACATATTCATAGTGTGTGAGATGAGGTGTTTTAGAGCAAATGATTCTTACTGATTAGCAAGGAATATGCCTTTCATTGCAATATCTGATTATTTCTTCTTGACAAGTGAAACCCTTATCGCAGAACTTTTGCAATCCGCTTTTAACGTCTTCAAGAACTTCTGTTTGAGCATTGATGACTTTGGTTATCTTGACAATAAAATCTTTGTAATCTGGATTGATACGACATAGTTTGTCTATGGTGTAATAATCCAATTCGTTGCGTCGTGCAGGAAAGAGTTCTTTTGTAGCATCCACATAGGGGGATAGTTGAATAATGCCAATGCCAAAGGCTCTGTTTAAACGGGCTATCTCTTCCATCAGATCTTCATTGATTTCGAAAGCAACAAGATATCCATAATTTGCCCAATTACTATTTGAAAGTGCTTGGAAGAAGTATTCCTTTAGTTGATGGTCATTTTCAATCGTTCTCTTCAATTCAAAGGAGTATAGTGCTATGTATTCCTTAGTTTCAGTTGCTTTTAGCAATGAACGTGTAGCTGCTTCTTGAAACTCATTATATTCTACCCCAATCATATCTGGGTGAACCCATTTTTGAGCTTGATCTGTACTTTTGTAACTATTTTCATGGAAAATGGTTTTAGAACAGATGTTCTTGCTGAGCAGATAGTTGGCTAAGAGTTGATGCAAGCTACGTTCTTTATACATTTCTACTTTAGGGTGAAGGGGAGGAGCTGTATCAAGCCGTTCATTACCAATCAATTGTCTTATCTCTTCCGCGTATTTAGTAATGTTACAGCAAGTACCTATTGAGCCTGTAGAGTTTTGAAGGCTTTTAGACATACATTGTCTAGGAATAGTAACATTCCACCATTTTACTTGCCTACGATGTGGAAGAGCATGATGGGGGACATATTGATAGTCTCCAGTAATTTCAGCTACAAAATATCCTCCTTCTCTATTGGGGGTTATGACTATGTCACCTATTTGAAGTCCATAGCAAACAGTCCAAAGGAACCCGATAGAGTTTCTTGCAGTACCTAGAGACTTATCCTGATTGATTTTTAAATATTGGTCTATTAGGCATTTTCGCCAGTAAATCTCATCATTGTGAGGATAGACACTCAAATCAATCGTTGCAATGAAGTTAACTCCGATATAATTGTTTTCAAGGCAGTCTTGAAGATACTTTCCGCCTTCGCCTAACATTATTCGGTTATATTGTTTCATGACGTATTGTTTTTCTTTTCAGATACATTCTTCTCAGCAAAAGAGGAGGGGCGAAAGGTTGATATTTGTCCGATGGAGGTGAGAAGGACAAATATCAAGCCGTGGAATTGTCCGATGGTGGTGAGAAGGACAAATATCAAGCCGCAGAATTGTCCGATGGTGGTGAGAAGGACAAATATCAAGCCGTGGAATTGTCCGATGGTGGTGAGAAGGACA
>Garnier_p2__coassemble_1450_pt1 | contig 22311 bp, 15 predicted proteins | sample Garnier_p2__metabat2_high_PE_025 | metagenome-assembled genome bin Garnier_p2
ACCTTTAACCTTCTGATCCGTAGTCAGATGCTCTATTCAGTTGAGCTAAGGAGCCGTCATTTCTGATTTGCGAGTGCAAAAGTAGAACACTTTTCCTAAACTACCAAGCCTTCTCCCGTTTTTTTTCAGAAAAAGGGCATTTTTCCTTTGTTTTCCGCCTTTTGTTCGAAGTTCCCTCCTCTTTTTTGCTTGCTTTCCCCTTGAAGAGAAGAGCAAGCAACGGGCGAAAGCAGGCTCGGTTAGGAATCAGTTTTCGAAGAATTTCAGCACGACTTTACAGCCAAAGTCTATACTGCGGTCGGGGGCAATGCCGACAAAGGCTCCCAGGTCGAGTAAATGGGTGCTGATGCCGTAACCCACCTCCGAATAAAAGCCGAGAGAGCGTACAGTGAGCAGATTTAAGTAGACACGTTCCTTTTGGACTACGCGCGAAATGTAAGGCATACGCGAAAATAGCAACATGGGACTTTCGTACGTGCCGGTGAAACGCAGGTAATAGCGTGATTCGTTATACCAACGTGCGTTGAGCAGTTGAAATTCTCCGGTAAGGTCATCGTTCCACTCATCGGGCATGTAGCTGAATTTAAAGTAGTCGTAGTCAAGGAAGCAGTCTTTGCCGCGCTGGGTAAAGACACCGCCGCCTACGCGGAAATAAAGGGAGCGCATGGCGTAGAGGGGCAAGCGATAATGGGCATCGGTCTCTAATCGCTCGTAGTGCGTTGCACCGCGTCCGAGGGCAAAGCCACGTTCGTAGTTAAGGCGGAAAGTCGGATAATGAGAGTAGAGCGGAATGCGGCGCTTTCCCTCTCGGTAATAGTATTGCGAAGGAGTCCATTCCACCTGGACATGGGGGCCTATCGTAGAGAAATGACGCATCAGCTTCGTGGCAGCAGCTACTTTGTTCCAGTCAATCATGCCACGGCGGTGGTAACGTGTGCCCACCGACAGTCGCAACCCTGGCAGGGGGGAGAGACTGAAGTCCGTTTTGATTTGGCTGTCTCGGTAGTCGTGGAAGCCATAATGGTCGATGATGTGGAGTAAGGAGTCATACTTCTCAATGCCCTCCAATTTTTTGCGAAGCTCATCTGCCTGGCGGCTGCTATACATGTGTGCACCGCCATTTGCGTTAAAATAGAACGAACCATCGAACTGGGGAAGAAAACGCACAAGGAAAGGCACCTCCCAATAGATTTGTTTTTGCTTGAAGCTATAACCGATGGAGGGGCGAATCTCGAAGAGGGGCTGCAGGTGAGGCTGACGACCATAGTATTCCCATTGGATGCGTGTCTTGAGTGAGAATCCCTTGTTGCGGCTCCATCCGACCATCGACGGAGTGATGATCGCGGGGAGCTTCAGGCGGGAATGCTCACCGAGATTGAAGTGATGCGACGAGAGCAGAATGTTCTGCGTGCGTTCACCAAAGAATTGCGGCCGGGCATCTTGCTTGGCTTCTTCGTGGGGCAAGTCGGGTACTTGCTGTATGATGGGGAGGATGCTGTCTTGGATAGTCGGCAAACCCTCTTTGAAGTTACTGGGCCGTTGGTCATCGCCAGCGTTCGGGGGTTCTTGGTTCCATTCGTTCAGTAGCTCCTTCTCAATTCCTCTTAACGGGATGGGGCGAATGGTGTCGAAGTAAGCCTGACTGTTGAGTGTGCGTGTCGTGTCTACACGCAATAAGCATTCGTTGCTCAAATCGAGTCGAGACCGCTTGCTGCGTGTGGTGGGGAGGGGACAGCTGAATACGTGACGCGAAAAGACATCCGTCACCTCGTAGACTTGGTTGCCTAAAAGGTGAAAGTTTGAAATGATGCGCAGGCGGCAGGGCAGGAGGGTTTCGTAGCCTTCCTCTCCCGTGCGTCCGTTGACATAGATGGTTTGAAGTTGGTATTGCAGTCGGAAGAAGAAGTTCTTGACCGCCCCCGTTTCTGTATTGATATCAATGTAACCTTCGACGAGTTGATCATTGGCAAAGCGAGGTCTAATCTGAATACGCGCGCTCGGTGCCGTACTGTCATTAAGTTGAGTGGTGAAGGAATAAGTGTAACGGTAAAACTTACGGTTACGGTGGTTCAACGGGTTAAGGATGCAGTCCAAGAAAAGCTTGGAATCGTAGATTTGGAAGTTGAATCGCCCCATGGAAGTCAGTCGTTGAGCTTTTTGATAGCGGGCGGTCGTGTGGTAAGCTGTTACTTTGCAGTCAATTTCTCCGGGCGGACGGAATTGGAAGCGTAATCGGGCTTCGCTCAAATAACTGTTGATGCCTCTTTCCAGTCTCAACATGCCGGGAATATAGCGCACAATGGGCCCTTTGCGTCGGGTACGCATGAAATGGCGTAAGTAAACGTCGCTGGTAAATTGTGCACTGTCGAGGTTGTGCTCTTTGACGTAGTGAAATACGTGTTGCATCAGTTCTTCAGCCTTGCGGGCGCGTGCCAGTTCCTCGGGACTGGCTGTGAATTTCACTTTGTTCTTGAGCAGTCTGAAAAACGTGCGTTCCTCTTTCGTCTCTTTCCGTGAATCCTGTGTTTCAATAGTCTCTTCCTTCCCTGTCGTTTCGGCACAAAGGGGAACAGTCCCCACCAGCCAAGTGAGGACTGTTCCTAATCCAATAATGCAATAGCGTATGAAGGATGACATAAATGCAAGCGTTTACGAACGGCTTACTGCCTTAACACCGTGTACGGTGCGCAGCTTCTTGATCAAGCTGGTGAGTCGCAACGTGTCGTCCACCAGGATGGTCAATATGCCGTAGAAAAGGCCATCGTTAGAGTCAATGCTGATGCTTCGCAGCATGATGTGCTCTTCCTTGGAGATAATCGAAGTAATGTTGTTGACAATACCCAAATCGTCTTGGCCGACAATGTGGAGCGTAATGGGGTAGGAGCCTTGTCCTTTGCCAGCCCAACGGGCTTTCATGACGCGGTGACCGCAACGTTCGTGGAGTGCGGGAGCGTTCGGGCAGCTTTTGCGGTGAATCTTGATGCCGCCGCCCACGGTAACAAAGGCAAAGATGTCGTCACCGTAAACGGGATTGCAGCAACGTGCCAGTTGGTAATCAAGCCCCTTCAAGTCACGGTCGATGACCAGTTCGTCGCGTTCGCCCTTAGCGCGGGTGAGCATTTCGCCCTCCATGGAGAACTCTTCAGCCGAACGGACTGCCGCGCGCTCGGCTATGCCTTGCTCGCGTTTGCCTAATTCCACATAAGCATCGAGGGCACGGTTGATGTCCACTTTCTCATTGCCCAAGTCACGGAAGAAGTCAAAGCTCTCTTTGTAACCCATCTTCTTGATGAGTTGGTTGATGAGGCTTTCGTCCCAATCAAGTTTGCGGTTCTTCATTTTCCGTTCGAGCACTTCTTTGCCGAGTGCACTGTCAGCTGCGCTGAGTTCGCGTACTGCCGCACGGATTTTAGCCCGGGCATGGTTCGATTGGGCAATGTTGAGCCATTCCGTTTTAGGTACCTGGTTGGTAGAGGTCAAGATTTCTACGGTTTGCCCGCTCTCCAATTCCTGTCGAATCGGATAATTCTTTCCCTCAATGCGTCCTCCCACACATCGGTTGCCTACGCCCGAGTGAATCGTATAGGCAAAATCGAGTACAGTAGAGTGGGGCGGTAAGCGGTACAGGTCGCCTTTGGGTGAGAATACATAGACCTCTTTGTGTTTTAAGTCAGAGGTCAAACTCTGAGTAAGCAGGTGGTCGTTGCCAGTCTCTAGAGCCGAACGGATATCAGCCAACCAAGAGTCGACTGTGCCCCCGCTGCTTTTGACTCCCTTGTAACGCCAGTGCGCTGCGAGTCCATGCTCTGCGACTTCGTCCATGCGCTCTGTACGTATCTGTACTTCGACCCACTTTTCTTCGGGACCTTTGACCGTGATGTGCAAACTTTCGTAACCATTGCTCTTGGGCACCGTCAACCAGTCGCGTAGTCGCTTGAGGTTACTTTCGTATTTATTGGTAATGAGTGAAAAGACCTTCCAGCATTGTTCCTTTTCTTTTTCTAAAGGCGCATCGAGAATAATGCGAATGGCGAAGAGATCATACACACCGTTGAATCCGCATTGCTGTTTCTGCATCTTTTGCCAGATGGAGTGAATGCTCTTCGTGCGTCCCTTCATGTGATAGCGCAATCCTTCTGCATCGAGCATCTTCCGAATCGGTTCGGTAAATCGCTCGATGTAGGCATCGCGTGAACGTTTCGTGGCGTTAAGATTTTCCTTAATCAGGTAGTAAGCATCGTGTTCCAGGTACTTCAAGCTCAAGTCTTCCAGTTCGCTCTTGAGTTGGTACAAACCTAGCTTGTGGGCTAAGGGGGCATAGAGCCACGCCGCTTCTGTCGAAACCCGCTGTTGAGCCTCGGTATTTTCCGTTTCCTTGATTTGGCGCATCAAGCACACGCTGTCTGCAATCAGTAGCAGAATGATGCGCATATCGGCAGCCTGTGAAATCAGCAGGTTGCGGAAGTTATCTGTGCGCATCGCCTCTGTTTTAACCTCGATGGCTTCCACGCGAAGGAAGGCACGGAGAGTTTCCGCTATTTCCTTTCCGAAAAAGCGTTCGACTACGTCACACTGTTCCTTTTGAGTAATGACAGCGCGGAGCAGATAAGCAGTGAGCGCGTGTCCTCTTAACCCAATGTCCTCAATAGCAAGTCGGATGGTTTGTAGGGCAAGCACAATGCGGCTTAATCCAAACTCGTTTCGAGCTACTTCAGGGTTCGTTGCAAGGGCACTTTCAATGAAGTCAGCCAGTTTACGGGCTTCTCGAGCACTGGGACGGGTGTGTTCGTTATGGTAGATAGTCAACAGAGCGGCAAGAAAGGCTTGTCGCTCTTGTGGCTTGGTCAGATTCATTTTTGCTTCCATAGGCAGATTGTTTGGGTAATGAAAGTCGGGGTAAAAATACGACTTTTTTCAACGAAACACCCCTGTCATATACGCTATTTCTTCTAATCACAAGATATACGTAACAAATTGTAAGGCACAGCGTGCAGCTGACGACCAGATATATCGGATTTTAGTAAGATGAAAAGAAGAATGAAAGTCTTCGATAATCAAATTACCAGCAGGCCAGTCCGTCGGTGGGTCTTCCTTGTTCGCTCAGCCAATGGTCAATGAGGCGACGTGCCAGGCTGATTTTACTCGGCACCATTGGCAGGTGGTCTGCGTCAAACCATCCGCCTTTGCGCAGTTCTTCGGCTTGCAAGTGCAGTTCACCACTTTCATATTCAGCGGTGAATCCCATCATCAGCACACTGGGGAATGGCCAGGGTTGTGAGGCAAAGTAGCGTAAGTTGCGGATGCGTAATCCTGTTTCTTCCATGACTTCGCGGCGTACGCAGGTTTCAAGGTCCTCGCCCGTTTCTACATAGCCTGCCACCAGCCCTAGGTAATCACGTTTAAAATTCTTGCCCTGTACGAGTAAGATTTCCTTTCCTTCGTTGCGGGTAATCGCCACAATAATGGCAGTCGACAAGGCGGGCCACACTTCGCGTCCGCATTGGGTACAGCGTTTCGATATGTCCGTGTGGAGAGCCATCTTGCCGCCACACACACTGCAAAAGCAGTTGGTTTGGTCCCAATGTAGAATTTCACGGGCCTTTCCCGCCATTTGGAAGACTTTCGTTGGCAGAACGTTAAAGGAGGCACGAAGCGGCATCAGTTGGTAGCCCTCGGGCACCGTGGTATCCTGAAGAGAAGCCGTAAAGCACGGCGTACCGTCAATGGCTGGTAGCGGATGCAAGGTTTCCGTTTCTGGCAAGGACAGCGGACAAGACTCGCAGAGCGGTATGCATTCGTTTAGCGTTAAGAGTATTTGATCTTGGTAGAATAAGAAGTAGTAGGACATGGATAAGAATGAGCGGCATTGCGATGAATGCCCATGGGTAAGTAAATGGGTTTAAGGCTGGTTCTATTAATGATCAGTTGAAAAGTTGAAGGTTGAAGAGTTTAGGCTGAAAGTCATTGGCTTGATGAATAAACTTTTAAACGCATGAACTCCTCTAACTACAATTGATAGAACACCCCTTAAAAGTATTGTGCGGTAGTCAGGATAGACGCCGTTATCTTTTAAAAGCTAAACGTTTCCACTGAGATGAAATGGTTTCCCTTTCAACTAAAAAAGGGCTGACACAAGCTTGGCGGCTTGCGTCAGCCCTTGGGGGAAGAGGGAAGCTACTTCGGGGAGTATTTCCCTCAGCATTTAAAAAGCTTTACAGACCGAGGCTCTTAACCACTGCGTCAATCTTGACCTGAGCGTCAGCATAAGCACCGAGGTAACACTTCGGACAAGCCATTTCGCCCTTCACTTCGATGTAGAACTTAATCTTCGGTTCCGTACCAGAAGGACGTACGCTAACCTTCGTACCATCTTCAGTGTACCACTGCAATACGTTGCTTGCTTCGGGGAAGTCGAGAGCCGTTTCGTTGCCGGCAGCGTCGTACTGCTTCAGCATGCCGTAATCCTTCGTACAAACAACCTTCGAGCCAGCCAACTCCGTCGGACGGTTCGTGCGGAAGTTTTCCATCATAGCCTTGATTTCGTCAGCACCCGTCTTACCCGGTTTTACCACGTTGATCGTCTTGTTGACAGAAAGGCCATATTCTACATAGATATCCATCAAGACATCGTAGAGCGTCTTGCCCTGATCCTTGGCCCATGCACAGATTTCGGCAAGCAGCGAGCAGGCAGAGACAGCATCCTTATCGCGTACGAAGTCTTCGGCGAGGAAGCCATAGCTTTCTTCACCGCCACCGATGTACTGCAATTTGCCTTCGTTCAAACGAATCTGGCGTGCAATCCACTTGAAGCCCGTGTAGCAGTCATACATCTTAATCTGGTTCTTGTCAGCGATAGACTTGATGAGTTCCGTCGTAACGATGGTCTTCACGATAAATTCGTTGCCCTCCATCTTACCTTGAGCCTTGCGGTTCATGATGATGTAGTAGAGGAAGAGCATGCAAGTCTGGTTACCGTCGATGAGAATCCACTCACCCTTATCGTTCTTGCAAGCCATGCCCACGCGGTCAGCGTCGGGGTCAGAAGCCATCACGATGTCTGCGTCCAGCTTCTTGGCCAAGTCAAGTGCCATGGTCAGTGCTTCGCCGTTTTCAGGGTTCGGGCTCTTCACCGTGGGGAAGTTACCGTCCTTCACCATTTGCTCAGGCACCGTGTGTACATTCTCGAATCCCCACAGCTTGAGTGAATCGGGAATCAACATCATACCCGTACCGTGCAACGGAGTGTAAACAATCTTGAGGTCCTTCTGACGTTCGATGCAAGCAGGGTCAATGCTCAAGGTGTGTACTTTCTCCAAGTATACCTGGTCGATTTCCTTGCCCAACACCTCGATGAGGGCAGGATTGCCTTCAAACTTAATGTCAGCAACACTAACCTTGTTCACCTCGTCGATGATGCCTTTATCGTGCGGAGCCAGAACCTGAGCACCGTCGTCCCAGTAAGCCTTATAGCCGTTGTATTCCTTCGGGTTGTGGCTGGCGGTCAAGATAATACCGCTTTGGCAACCCAGGTGACGGATGGCAAATGACATTTCGGGAGTGGGGCGCATATCCTCAAAGAGGTATACCTTAATACCATTGGCCGTAAAGATGTTGGCAGCCGTTTCAGCGAAGAGGCGGCTGTTGTTACGACAGTCGTGACCTACCACTACGCTGATTTGTTCCAAGTCCTTGAAGCTCTTGTTCAAGTAGTTTGAAAGTCCTTGGGTTGCCGCGCCTACGGTGTAGATATTCATACGGTTCGTACCGGGCCCCATGATACCGCGCAAACCGCCCGTACCAAATTCGAGCGTGCGATAGAAGGAGTCGATCAATTCTGTCTTATCTGTATTTTCCACCATAGCCTTGACAGCCTGTTGGGTTTCAGCGTCATAGCGGTCAGAGGTCATCCACTCTTTCGCTACTTGCTCACATTGAGCAATCAGTGCTTCTTGATTTTCCATAATGATGAGTTGTTATGATGAGTTTTTGTTGTCTAATCAATGCAGGCATAGGTGCCTGTTGCTGGAGTTGAGTACAATCGTTTCGAGCATAGTTGAAGTACAGGCTCCCATGCTTTCCTTCACTTTACGCTTCAGTTTCCTCCCATCTCCTTGATTGAGGATTTTATTCTGCCGGTAAGATTTCAATCCAGTATCCGTCTGGGTCGTTGATGAAGTAAAGCCCCATTTCCTGATTTTCGTAGCAGACGCAGCCCATTTCTTTGTGATAAGCGCGTACCGCATCGTAGTCACCGGGCACACGGAGACAGATATGAAACTCGTTCTCGCCGAGATTATACGGTTCCGTGCGGTCACGAAGCCAGGTAAGTTCGAGTTTGAAGTCGCTTTCTTCATTTTTCAGATAGATAATCTTGAATGCGCCTTCCGGACCATTAATTTCTCCGCTGGGAGTCAATCCCAGTGCTTCTTTATAGAAAGCGATGCTTCGGTCGAGGTCAAGTACGTTGATGTTGAAGTGGTCAAACTTGGCTGATATTTCCATGTGTGATAATGTTAGGAGGAACTGTGTCCTCAGTCATGTAGTCGAAGGCAAAGTTAGTGCAATCCCAATACAGAATCATGAAGGATTTCGTTTTTCCTTCGCAATGTCGGGCATCCTTTGGCTTTGCCAAGCAAAGTTAGAGAAATCTTTGTAATTTCGCGACTCTATAGGAAACTCTGTATAAAAGGGCTTTTCTATTTTTTTGATCAACGGGAAACGCCGTATGGTTTCCCCCTCATGCTTTCCGACTTATGATTCGAACAGTTGTATTCGATTTAGATGGCACCTTGCTCGATACCCTCGGCGACTTGGTAGCCAGTGTAAACTTTGCGCTTCGTCAGCACCAGCTTCCGTTGCGTACCGTGGCCGAGATTCGTTTGTTTTTGGGCAATGGCATCCGCACCTTGATGCGTAAAAGTGTGGGTGATGCGTTGGGTGAAGAAGAATTTGAAGCGGTCTTTCAAACCTTTCGTACCCATTACGTAGCCCATTGTTTAGATACCACCGCCCCTTACCCAGGCATTCTTTCCCTTTTGGACGAATTGCAACGTCGCGGCATACAGATGGCCATTGTTTCCAACAAGCTTCATCCGGCAGTGCATGAACTCAACGAACGCTTCTTCTCCCATTACATTCATTCAGCTGTGGGCGAGAGTGCCACCGTACGCCGTAAGCCCAATCCCGATGCCGTCTTGGCCGCTTTAAAAGAATTGGGCAGTAGTCCTGCAGAAGCCATTTATGTCGGCGACTCCGAAGTCGATTGGGAAACGGCTCAGCGTGCCGGCCTACCTTGTGCCCTGGTGCTCTGGGGATTCCGCGATGAAGACTATTTGCGCCAATTGCCTGGCGCAGCGTGCTTCCTTCGTCAACCTGCCGACCTGTTGTCTTACCTTTAGTCGGGAGTCGTGCGAAAGGGGAGAGGGGTAACCCAGGGAATCCCTGTCTGTAATCCTCTCTTGTTACTCCTTCCGCTTAGTTTCCGTAATCATCTTTATGTTAACCTGTTATGAAGCGACCTCCTTGTCTCCTTTTCCAACTTCTTTTGTTCCTCCTCTTCTGTAGTCTTCCTTTCAGCGTTTCCGCCCAATCAACTGAACACAGTCGTCCTCGAGTCGGCGTTGTGTTGAGTGGCGGTGGAGCCAAAGGGGTGGCACACATCGGCGTACTCCGTGCCTTGGAGGAAGCCCACGTCCCGATTGATTACATAGCCGGCACGAGCATGGGAGCCATTGTCGGCGGATTGTACGCCATGGGCTATACGACAGCTGAGTTGGATACGCTGGTGCGCACGCAAGACTGGGAGTTCCTGTTGAGTGATAAAACGCCCCGCCGTCAGCTTTCGCCCGTTCAGCGCGAACGGGCCGAACGTTACGTGTTGAGCATTCCGCTTTCCCGCAGTGCCCGTCCCGAATTGACAGGTTTAGTGCGTGGCAGAAACTTAGGCAATCTGTTGGCACGGTTGACGGTAGGCTATCATGACAGTATCTCCTTCGACCAGCTACCCATTCCCTTTGCCTGTGTCGCTACGAATTTGGCCAATGGCGATGAAATCGTGTTTCGCAACGGTATACCCGCTACTGCCATTCGGGCAAGTATGGCGATTCCGGGAGCCTTCACCCCGGTGATTTGGCAGGGCAAGACCTTGGTTGATGGAGGCATGGTCAACAACTTCCCGGTCGACGTCGCGCGAAAGATGGGGGCTGACATCGTGATTGGTTCCACGGTGCAACGCACCTTTGCCGATACGATGGAGACGGGTGGTTTGCAGGCCGTTATTCATCAGCTCATCAGCATTGCCAGTCGAAGAAAATTTGAAGATAACATACGCAACTGTGACATCCACATTCGGGTCAATCCCAAGGGAGTCTCTACGATGGATTTCACAGCCGCTTCCATCGACACCATGCTCCGCCGAGGCTATCAGGCAGCCCTTCAGCAACAACCGGCGTTGCGCCAGCTCATGCAGCGACTTTATCCCGATACGGCCGACGCGTCGCAACAGATGCGTCCTTATGTTCCGGCACACGGTTTACCCGCCGTCTTTCCCATTGCTCGCATCCGTTTTGATCAAGTCACTCCCGCTGAGGAGCGAGCCATCCGTCGGGCAACGGGTTTGTGTGATTCGACCGATGTAACCCAAGCTCAGATAGAGCAGGCTGTGTTGTTGCTCAACGAGCGTTTCCTGTACCTCGATGCCAATTATTCACTCAATGAGAACGACAACTGTTACGACCTGGTCTTTCATGCTCATCGCCGTTTGGCTAGTCAAGTCGGTGTGGGAGCTCGTTTCGACACGGAGGAACTTGCTTCGCTTTTGCTCGATGCCGATGTGGTCTTCAAGACGCGCGTTCCTTCTGAATTAGAGGTCTCAGCTCGTTTGAGTGAGCAATATGCTGTGCGTGCCTCTTATACGATAGAGCCGCTTCTCAATCGTCAGCTCAATTTCTATTACGATTTCCGCCATCGTGACATGGATGTCTATCAGAAGGGAAACCGTGCTTACAATCTGGTTTACCAACAGCAGCAAGCCGGACTCTCCTTTGCCTATCGTCAGACACGAAACTTCGATGCCGAATTGGGTGTGCAGGTTGTCCGCCACGATTTCAACGATATCCTGTTAGATGAAGCCGCTGCCGACACGGCTGCCGGACTTCGTTCGGATACTTATTTTACTGGTTTCCTCCGTTTGCGATACAATTCGCAGGATCGTAGCCATTACCCTACTATCGGTTCAAAGTTTTTCGCAGAGTATGCTTTTACCACCGACAATCTCACTCATTTACGTCGGCCCCATTCTTTCTCGTCGGTGCTCGCTTCTTGGGAAACCGTATTCCCGCTTACTTCCCGTTGGGCATTGTTGCCGCGTTTCAGCACCCGCATGCTCTTAGCTCCCAAGGTTCCCTTCCTCTTCCGCAACGCAATTGGCGGGTATACCGCAGGGAAGTACGTCGAACAGCAATTACCCTTTGTCGGTCTCAGTCATTGGGAAGCCGTGCGTAATGTGTTCGTGATGGCCGATTTCCGTTTGCGTTACCATTTTCTCCAGCGTCATTATGCCACTTGTTTGGGAGCTTTGCTCGCCGAACACCGTGACTTCCGTCATCTTCGCTGTGCCGCCTACCATTACGGAGTCGGTTTGCAGTACGGTTATGATTCCAAGCTTGGTCCGGTTGAGGCTGGCATTGCCTATTCGGGGCGTTGTCGCAAACCGAAGTTTTATCTGTCCGTAGGTTTTGACTTTTAGGGAAAATGTCGGTTGGGGCGCGTTAGCATAGCCTCACACGACTTGGTCTTAGCTGAGGGAAATCCCAGGAAAGGGTTCAGCCTATCTGTAAGGATTGGCTGAACCCTTGTGCTGTCAATGGGAGCCTGTTTCAATCTCATATTCTTCTGATCGTTCAGCTTCGTACCTATTCAAACAACGGCGGCTTGTCATGAGGGTGACAAGTCGCCGTAAGTAATCATAATCAACTATGGCATTCGTTTAACGTGCACGGTGATTTACTTGTAGTTTTAACTTGTAAGCAACACCATTTTGTACACGATATTGAATGTATGAAACATCTGTCTGTTTCTATTTTGAAGTGAATCCGAGCGCGCGTTAGCTGTCGCTCGGATTCAACTTCCCCTGTTTTACAATGCAAATGTAAAGCATTTTGAGAACGTGAGGAAATGAAATGCAAGTAAAAACGAAGTATTGCTGTCTTTTTGCTTAGTTAGCCTCATGGTCTTTGTCGAAATGTACGATCAAACTACGCATGGAGGACAAAATGGGTTAGCCCCAATTGGGAGCTAACCCATTTTTGAACTGTGCTGCGTGTGCTTTCTAGTTGGGCACAGTAACTTACGGAGAAGTAAGGTATAGGCAGCTCCGTTTCTTTTCTTTTCGTAGTGGATTTTTGGGCAACTCCGTGTCGCCCTTGAGCCGATTCTGCCCCCTTCTTTACCCCATGGCACTTTTGCAGACCTCACGCAGACCGCAGGTTGCACACTTAGGACTGCGGGCTGTACAGGTATAGCGTCCATGGAGTAAGAGCCAGTAGTGAGAAGCGGCAACCAAGTGCTCGGGAATATACTTTTTCAGTTCCATTTCTACACTGTAAGGCGTAGTACATCGTTTTGGAACCAATCCGAGGCGGTGACTGACCCGAAACACGTGTGTATCGACCGCCAGTGCCGCTTTGCCAAAAGCCACAGCTTGAATCACGTTGGCTGTTTTGCGTCCCACGCCAGGAAGTTGGGTCAGCTCTTCGAGCGTTGAGGGAACTTCTCCCTGGAATTTCTCCACCAGCATTTTTGCCAGACCCACCAAGTGCTTCGCCTTGTTGTTGGGGTAGCTGACCGACTTGATATATTCAAAGATAACCTCGGGAGTCGTGACCGCCATCGCTTCGGGGGTAGGGAAGTCGGCAAACAGGCGCGGAGTCACCTGGTTAATGCGTTTGTCTGTGCATTGCGCAGACAATACCACGGCCACCAGCAACTCAAACGGGGTCGTATAGTTCAATTCCGTTTCAGTGGCATCCATGATGCTGCCCAGGTAACCGAGTACATGGTCATAAAGTGCTTGTTTTCTCATAGGGCTAATTGTTGTAATGTGCTATCAGACGGGGAAGAAAGTAACCACAGGCGGTACAGCCGATGCCGGCAACGAGTGACACGAAGAGGTAGAGGAAGGCCAGGCTGTGTTGACCTTGGCGCAACAAGGTCAGCGTTTCGTGCGAGAAAGTCGAGAAGGTTGTAAATCCTCCACAAAAGCCCGTGACGAGCATGAGTTGCATCCAGCCCGTTTGCCGCCGTTCCAGATATCCCCATAAGAGTCCGATGAGCAGACAACCAATTAGATTGGCTACCAACGTACTCCAAGGGAAAGCTTCCTGCGAAGGACGGGGTAACCACTGTCCCAAAGTGTAACGGCAGAGACTGCCCGCACCACCGCCTATAAAGACATAGAGTAGTTCGTACATGCTGTAAGCTTAAAGTCAGAAGCAGTAAAAAAGGGAAGTTGAAGAGCTGAACCTCGGAAGGTTAGCCGATAGTTAGCATGACTTTCCTCTAAGGATTCAATTCTTCAACTTGCCTCAAGTTTCCTTCGGAAAGATGCTTCCGTAGAAATCCGTTTTATTTCGTAAGCGATTGCAACCGGCTGATGTATTTGCCCAAAATGTCAAACTCAATGTTGACACGGCTGCCTACTTCAATTGCATGGAAATTAGTGTGTTCGTATGTAAAGGGAATGATACATACTTTGAAAGAGTTGGCAGTCGGTTCACACACCGTCAAGCTCACACCGTTGACCGTCACCGAACCCTTGTCTACCGTAAAGTAGCCGCGTTGCACCATTTCCTCATTCGTCTCGTATTCAAACGTATAGATAAAGCTGCCGTCCGCATCTTCTTTAGCAATGCAAGTTGCCGTTTGGTCTACATGGCCCTGTACGATATGACCGTCCAATCTGCCATTCATCAGCATGGAACGTTCCACATTGACCTCGTCACCGACCTCAAGCAGTCCGAGATTCGAACGCTTCAGCGTTTCGTCCATGGCCGTAACCGTGTATTGGTTTCCGTCGAGCTTCACTACCGTCAGGCACACCCCGTTGTGTGCCACACTTTGGTCAATTTTGAGTTCGTGTCCAAAGTCACATTCCAATGTGAAGTGTTTATTCTCGCGGTCTTGTTCGATGGCAACAACCCGTGCCATCGTTTCTACGATGCCTGAAAACATGTAATTCGTAAGTAGTTTAAGTGGCAATCCATCCGTTGCCCTTTAAGAGTATATAGAAGTTTATCAGTTGATGGAAACCGTATCCTTAAGTAAGTGAAGGTCACATCGTGCTTCGTGAACCTTGGCCTCAAGTACGACTGAAGTTTCTTATTTCGTCTTCAGTTCCTTGTCCGTCAGTTTCTCAATCTCCACCGTGTCACCGTGCAGAATGAGTTGTCCGTTGCATACCTTGTAATCCTTCGTATGTTTTTCGAGTTGGGTGAGATTAATCAGCACGCCGATAGCTTCGCGGTTGTCACGAGTCGTCAAAGCATAGCGTTCCCCTTCTTTAAGGTCGCCATAGATTTTGCCGTCCGTTCCATCCTCCGCTGTGCGTGTGAGGAAGAGCGTATCGCCCTCGTCTGCTATCAGTGTAAACGTACTCATGCCAAATTCGTCCGAAGTACCATAAATAGTAGAGTCCGTCACCTGTTCAGTGAGGGTCGAATCGATGTCAGCCTTTTCGGCCGTAGCTTGTACGGGTTTATTTCCGCCCTTGCAGGCTGTGAGCACGAGCAGTATGGCAGTCACGCCAATCCAAAATTGCTTCATATAGCTTTTGGTTTAGATGGTTTAGTAGGGTGCGAAGATACGAAAACTTGGGGAATCGCTGGAAGACGAAGAGGGAATGTTGCGAGGAAGGGGAGTGAATCCAAGGGTTCTATGCCATAGCGTAGGGTGATTACTGAGTCACTTCAAGTGCTTTCGTTCTGAAGCAAACCATTCGTGGCTCCTTCTATTTTGTCGGTGAGTTTTCTTTAGGGTGACTTCGTCTTCCAACTTTGCTATTCTCCTTTTTCATTCTGCAAGCTTTAAATGCAAAAAAGGACAGAAGTCACTATTTCGCGAGTTTGTCGCGTCGTAGAACTTCTGTCCTTTATTTTTATGTAGTCCACCACATCCTTAGCGATTACAGCGGGACGAATCCCTTAGTATGCTGACGGAGTGGGGACGTGAAGAGGAGTGGGGAAGATTATTCGCCCTTCTCCATCTTAGCCTTGAGAGCTGCGAGAGCGTCGTTCTCACCGAGAGAAGTCGTAGCAGCCTGGTTCTGGATAGCGGGGATGTCGTTACCACGGTTGCCACCCTTGTTTGCACGGGGAGCCTTGCGTTCAGCACGAGCTTCGCTGCGCTGAGCATCTTCGAACGTACGGCTGTGAGAGAGGATGATGCGCTTGCTGTCCTTGTTGAACTCGATTACCTTGAAAGCGAGCTTCTCGCCTTCCTTAGCGTGAGAGCCGTCTTCCTTAGCGAGGTGCTTGGGAGTAGCGAAACCTTCAACGCCATATTCGAGCTGTACAACAGCACCCTTGTCCATCAACTCAGTGATCGTACCTTCGTGAACGCTACCTTCAGTGAATACACCTTCGAATACGTCCCAAGGATTCTCTTCGAGTTGCTTGTGACCGAGAGAGAGGCGACGGTTGTCCGTGTCGATTTCGAGAACGATAACTTCGATATCAGCACCGATCTGAGTGAATTCAGAAGGATGCTTAACCTTCTTCGTCCAAGAGAGGTCAGAGATGTGGATGAGACCATCTACACCCTCTTCGAGCTCTACGAACACACCGAAGTTCGTGAAGTTACGTACCTTAGCGTGGTGACGTGAACCAACGGGGTATTTCGTTTCGATATCCTTCCAAGGATCGTCCTTGAGCTGCTTGATGCCGAGAGACATCTTGCGGTCCTGACGGTCGAGCGTAAGGATCACAGCTTCTACCTCGTCGCCTACCTTCAGGAAGTCCTGAGCAGAACGGAGGTGCTGGCTCCAGCTCATTTCGCTAACGTGGATGAGACCTTCAACGCCCGGAGCGATTTCAACGAAAGCACCGTAGTCAGCCATCACAACAACCTTACCCTTAACCTTGTCGCCAACCTTGAGTTCAGCGTCAAGAGCATCCCAAGGATGCGGAGTGAGCTGCTTCAGACCGAGAGCGATACGCTTCTTCTCTTCATCGAAGTCGAGGATAACCACGTTGAGCTTCTGGTCGAGCTGTACGATTTCGTGCGGATCGTTTACGCGACCCCAAGAGAGATCCGTGATGTGGATGAGACCGTCCACACCGCCGAGGTCGATAAATACACCGTAAGACGTGATGTTCTTAACCGTACCTTCGAGTACTTGACCCTTTTCGAGCTTAGAGATGATCTCTTGCTTCTGAGCTTCGAGTTCAGCCTCGATAAGAGCCTTGTGAGAAACAACCACGTTCTTGTATTCCTGGTTGATCTTAACAACCTGGAACTCCATAGTCTTGCCAACGAATACATCGTAGTCGCGGATAGGCTTCACGTCGATCTGAGAACCGGGGAGGAAAGCTTCGATGCCGAAGATGTCTACAATCATACCACCCTTCGTGCGGCACTTGATGTAGCCCTTGATGATTTCCTTGTTCTCGAGAGCAGCGTTAACACGTTCCCAAGACTTGCTTGCACGAGCCTTCTTGTGCGAGAGCACGAGCTGGCCACGCTTGTCTTCCTGATTTTCGATGTACACTTCAACCGTGTCACCTACCTTCAGATCCGGATTGTAACGGAACTCGCTGGTGGGGATGATACCGTCGCTCTTGTAGCCGATGTTAACTACAACTTCGCGCTTACCGATAGCGATGATCGTACCGTCAACCACTTCGTTTTCGTTTACACGACCGAGGGTGTTGTCGTAAGCCTTTTCTTGTTCTTCGTGGCTCTGAGAAACCTCAGTTGTGCCGTTTTCGAATGCGTTCCAGTCAAAGTCCGCAAGCGGTGCAATGTTCTTTAAATTCTCCATTTAATGAGTTAATAATTAGTGAATAATAAAAGCTTTGACTTCAGCCTTACCTTTTCCGCCAAGGGCGAGGTTGGGCGCACGGCCCAGGTTGGAGAGGTTGCCGGTGGGGGCAGATAGGGGTCCATCAAAACTGGGCGCAAAATTACGCATTCTTTTTCAGATGTAGCAAATACAAACGCGTTTTATTTTGTGGTTCGTGAAGAATCGGGGGTGGAGAAAGCTGGGAATGTAAGGGGAGGAAGGGGGGAGTAGCTGCTCCTTGGGCGGGTGAATTTGCTGCTGTAATGGGGTGCAGTTGTTTCTTTTGTTGGTTGAAGTTACTGTTGCTATGGGGTGCAGTTGTTCCTTCGTCGGTTGAAGTTGTAGTTGCTATGGGTCGCAGTTGTTCCTTCGTCGGTGGAAGTTGCTGTTGTTTTGGGGTGCAGTTGTTGTACGGTCGCGGCATGCCGCGACCCATTAGTATACCATTCTTCTTTTCGCACATGAAGTCACTTCTGCTATGGAATCGAAGGTGTTGTACGGTCGCGGCATGCCGCGACCCAATAGTATGCCATTCTTTTTTCGGCGTATGAAGTTACTTCTGCTATGGGTCGCGGCATGCCGCGACCGTACATCCTTAGCGCTTCCATTAGCTCGCCCTTCTTTCTTCTATAGATGAAAGAACTTCTGCTATCTGCTCGCTATTTCCTTTCGGCGCATAAAGTTGCAGTTGCTATGGGTCGCAGTTGTTGTACGGTCGCGGCATGCCGCGACCCAATAGTATGTCCTTCTTCTTTCGGCGCATGAAGTTACTTCTGCTATGGGTCGCGGCATGCCGCGACCGTACAACAACTGCGCTTTTTTAGCAGATGACGCGATGTAACTCATTGATGTAGTCCGTGAGGTTGGCGAGGTCGTCGCCAAAGACAGACAAGAGGCGGCCTGTATCGTTAAACGGCGGTACCGACATTAAAGTTTGCGGGGTGATGTCACCGTTTTTGCTCACGTACGTAATAATACTTTCGAGAAGCTCTTGCTGCGCTTCGCTCATGTCGTGGTCGTTCAAGAATTGCGCATAGCGGCGGAGTGCCACTTCGCGGTCAACACCCACTTGCGAACGGATAAAGGCTGCGACCCTGTCACCACAGATGCGTTGCTTCTCGGCCACACAGCGTTCGTATTCCTCCTTAGTACCCAGTTCGCACCACAGGATGCGTTCCAAGCTCGTGATGTCAGCTTCCGAGAGCGGTTCCAAATGGCGGATTTTGCGAAATACTTCGTGGTCAGAGTGCTGCTTGAGGTAGTCGATGACCCTTTGTTGATAGGAAACCTGGGGCAGTGGCGCGTCAATCGGTTCGCCGACCTTGGTCACCTGGTCAAGGATGTTGATGAACCTATATTCGCGGTGTTCGCGCTTGGCAAACTTCATGATCGAGCGCAACTCCAGTCGCACCCGTTCGAGGTCTGCCAGTCCGGCATGCTTCCAAAAGTCTGGGTTCATTACCTCGCGGAGCAAGGGCAACTTCTCCTTGACCATCGGGATGTTCGCCTTCTTCTCCACGAGCAGTTCAGCCTTGCGCATGACCGCCTTGCGCGAGCGTTGGGCGTTATATTGTGGGTAGCCCAGTGCCAGTTCCACGTTAACGAGGTCATAATCCAACTGTCGGGCGTCAACCTCATCCGTATTGTTGGTAATCAAGGGGGCAATCACCTCCCTGATAGTCTGTACATCGGCCTTTCCCAGGTTCATCCAGTTTTCCTTCAGACGGAAGTGTTCCACCTCAGCCCATTGGCGGCGTACGTCGATGCGCGAGCCGTTCAGTCCGGCCACGTCGGCATGTAAGCTTTGCTTCAAAGCGTCGTGAAGGGCACTGCCAGCCTCCGTTTGTTGCCAATCGCCGCTTTGCAAGAGGTAGGCCAGTTCGGTACGGGCGGCAAAGAGTGCTGTGCTAAGCGTCACCTTTGGACTCGTCTCCACGCCGTTTGGATTCACGCCAAAGAAGTCGAAGTTGTTGCCCCAGTCAAAGATGTTGAAATACTCCTTGTCGGCACCCTCCCCAAAGACGTTGGGCGCGAGTCGCGTGCCGCGTCCAATCATTTGCATGAACTTAATCTTGGAGTGCACCTGCTTAAAGAAGACCAGGTTGAGCACCTCGGGCACGTCGATCCCCGTGTCGAGCATGTCGACCGACACGGCAATCTGACACTTCGAGCCAGGGTCTGCAAATCGGTCTATGCGGGTCTGCGCACGGTTGACCGTGTTGTCAATCAGCATACAGTATTCCCCGCCATATTCCGGGTAGAGGTAGTGAAAACGGTCAACGATGAGTTGGGCGTGTTCGTGGTTGGTAGCAAAGATAATCGACTTGCCGATGCGTTCACCCTCGTCGACCCGCTGACCGTGCTCCATGAGGTGACAGATCACCTTGTCCACCGTGTCGCGGTTAAAGATGTAGCTGAGCAATTCGTGGCTCTCGATGTCGCGCGGTTCGCCTTCGCCCCACACCCCTTCGAGTTCGTTGCGTTGCTCCTCGGTAAGGTCCTGGTAACGAATGCCCCGTTCGAGCAAGTGTGTACCACAGCGAAAGGCCTTGTGCGGACAGAGATACCCGTTGGCAACAGCTTCTTCGAGTTCGTAGGCAAAGGTCGATTCAGCTTCCGACTCGAAGAGTTCAAACGTGTTGCGTTCCACCTCGTCGCGCGGTGTGGCGGTCAGTCCCACGAGGAAACCGTCAAAGTAGTCAAAGAGGGCCGTGTATTTTCCAAACACCGAACGGTGAGCCTCGTCCACGATGATCAGGTCAAAGCGTCCGATGCTAAACTCCTTTGTTTCGTTGTCAATGTAGTTAATCATCGTTTGGTACGTGCTCAGCAGGATGCGGGCGTTCTTGTCGGGCTGATGGTCTTCGTTGAGCACAGCGGCAGGGGTGTGAGGCAGCAGTTTTTCAAAGCTTCGTGCAGCCTGTCGCACCAGCGAGGTGCGGTCAGCCAGGAAGAGAATCGTCTTGACCCATCCCAGGCGTTGCAACACATCGGTCAGCGAGATGGCGACACGCGTTTTGCCCGTACCTGTAGCCATCACGAGCAGCGTACGGCGGCGCAGTTTCGTGAATCGTTCGCACACATGGTGAATGGCGCGATACTGGTACGAGCGGTCGGTAATGTGGGCATTGACCTGCAAGTGGTCGAGCGACTGACGCTGACGGCGTAGCAGGAGGCGTTGCAAGTCGTCAATGCTGTGAAATCCGTACACCTGGCGCGGCGGGTACCCCAGTCCGTCGTCGGTCAGCAGCGTGGTAAAGCCATTCGTGCAATACGTAACGGGGCGTATGCCGTACTTCCGTTCGAGCGCGTCTGCATAGTCGGCAACTTGCTCTTCGCCCTCGCTGGCCGTGAGCGACGTGCGCTTGGCTTCGATGACGGCGAGGGCGCGTCCGTCGTGATCCATCAGCACATAGTCAGCAAATCCCCTTCCCGAGGGAGTCGTCCGGAGTCCTTCGAGTGGCAGTTCCACACAGGCCTTTCCCGCCACAATCTTCCCCTTTTCCTCGACCACTTCCCATCCCGCCTCGCGGAGCATCAAGTCGATGTAGCAACGTCGGGTTTCCGCCTCGGTGAGGTCGGTCGCTGCAGGTACCGCTACCTCTTCACGGGGCAAGGGTTTGCAACGCGCCGCCGAAGTGACAAAGGCTTTAGAGGGTTCGGGCTCCGCCTGGGGGTATACGTGGATAGGAGCTTGTTTTGGAATGAGTGTCTGGTCAAAATCCGCCACCTCCTCGACCACACGCAGGCGCAGCATCACGGCAGCGACCAGGCGGTAAAGGTTGAGGAGAGCAAAGAAACTTTCGCGGCGAGTCACCTTTCCCTCGTGTGCGGCGCGGTTGCCGACTTTACGCAAGTAGTGTACGCCGCGCATCAGTTCGTCGTCGCAGAGGAATTCCGTAAAAGGATCGCCGTTGACCAACTCAAAGAGAGAGGCACGTCGGTAAGGCGTATCGATCTCGATGCCCTTCATTTGGTAAATGGCTCGTGCCACCCATTCCAGTGCGCGTCGTCCGTTAAGTGCCGATACATCGGGCTGGCAGAGCTGGTTGAGCTCGGCTGCTTGGCAGTAGGTGTACAGGTCCTTTAATGCTCGGTGAGTACGAAGGTAATCGAAGTTATACATAGGCTGGATAGATTAAGGGAGGGAGTGTTTTCCTCCGTAGTAAGGTGTGCAAAAAGAGGGGACTTTTGGCGGATGAAGCTAGGGCTGCTTGGGGATGCTGTTCTTCTTCGGCGGTGGAAGTTGCTTCTGCTATGGATTGCTTTTCTTCCTTGGCGGATGAAGATACTTTTGCTATGGAATCGAAGGTGTTGTACGGTCGCGGCATGCCGCGACCCATTAGTATGCCATTCTTCTTCGGCGGTTGAAGTCACTTCTGCCATGGATCGCTTTTCTTCCTTGGCGGATGAAGATACTTCTGCTATGGGTCGCGGCATGCCGCGACCGTACAACCTTAGCGACTCAATAGCTCAAAGAGAAGAGGAATACGGCAGGCGGGATTTGGGTTAAGCTTGTGGGCAATTCAAGAGAGTTTCCATGCGGCAGGCGAGAAGGGTTTCCAGCTCACGGATGGAGGCGGCTAATCGCTCACGCTGGCTATCAATGGCGGCTATGCGGGCTGCAAAGGATTGCTGAAGAGGGAGAGGGGGAAGGGGGATTAACATCTTGCTAAGATGTTGTATGGAAATATAATCAACCGTTGTATGCTTGGCATTTTTGTATAGGTAGGATTTAAAACTATTTTCAAGAAATACATAAGACACGTAAGTTGGTAGAATGGGTTCTTCTTTTTGACGTAACCAAGTAACCATGCCATCTTGAAAGTAAAACTTATCATTCATTTTTACAATATAGCATTTTCCCAATGTTCCTCTTGAGGTTATCAATAAATCATTGGCTTGTGGTACGTTCCCATTTTTTACTAAATCTTTATAGGTGTATTCAGAAATAAAGCTATTTGGAACTACCTCATTTTTGTCTATCAATGAGACAATATCTGATACTTTATAGAATGGTATGCCTTCGAGCAATAGCTCGTTTTGGTAGATTCTTTTACTGGATGTTATGTCAAACACCTCCCCCAACCTTTTCACCTCCCATCCCTTTTCGTTAACCACGGGGTCTCCGAACATTTGGTGGAAGATAGCTTGAGCGAGTGAGTGATACTCCGCTAATTGCTGCCGCTTCTTGCTTAGGATGCCTTGAAGGCAATCTAATTCGTCGACAATACGGGCTTGGACGGGGAGAGGGG
>Garnier_p2__coassemble_1476_pt1 | contig 21664 bp, 14 predicted proteins | sample Garnier_p2__metabat2_high_PE_025 | metagenome-assembled genome bin Garnier_p2
TGCACGTACGAAGACCGCGCAGAAGATTTTTCCTATGATATCCGAAAGTCCCGTTATGGAGACAAGAATAATACCGCTGTTATCAATTACAATGGCGACGTTTTTAAATGTACCGCCAGAAACTTTACCAAGACTCATCGGGAAGGCATCTTAAGTCCTGAAGGTGAAGTTATTTGGAATGAGCAAGATGAATTACGTCGTTCTCTTAATTACGGTACTACAACTTGTAAACGATGTAAGATTTATCCAATTTGCCACGGGGGGTGTTCACAAACAAAGTTGGAAAATCGCCATATAACGGATTGTTACAAAGGTTGGTCACCTATACAAATCGACAGGTTCTTAGCAGACCGCGTCGCGTACCTGTCTCAAAAGTTTTCTTCAGATGAATAAGTCATTTCTTTCTTTTCTCCTTGTACTTTGTACCTTGAACATATCTGCTCAAACCACTCGCGACAGTATCGAAATCATCGGTAACGTACAGGATGGTTTTACGTACGAGCAAATAGACGATGTCCGAATTGAAATTATGCATCCAGACAGTACGCTGATTGTCGACACTCGTAGTTTGGTAAAGAATGAGGGACTACGTCACTTTAATGGTAAGTATTACAATGTGGCGAAGCGTGCTCCTGGTGCATTAATGCTGCCATTACCTGCCCAATACCTGTTCCGCTTCAGCAAAGAGGGGTACGCTCCCAAGACTGTTGCCGTTGCAATGCGGACAGGCAAACGCGAAACTCGACTGTTTCTCGAACCAGTATTCCTTGAGAAAATACGTAAAAGCAAAGACCGGGAATTGGGCGAGGCAACCGTAACGACTTCGAAGGTGCGTATGGTGGTAAAGGGTGACACGATTGTCTATAATGCCGATGCTTTCCAACTGGCAAACGGTTCGATGCTCGACGGTCTGATTAAGCTATTGCCAGGTTTCGAACTGCGGGGTGGACAAATCACGGTCAACGGACAATTCGTAAGCAATTTGCTTGTAAATGGTGAAGACTTCTTCAAGGGAGATCCGCGTGTGGCACTCGAAAACCTGCCAGCCTATATGGTCAACAAAGTGAAGGTTTACCGTAAGGAACACGAATACAGCTACATCACCGGGCCTACGGAGAAGAGTCGCCTGCCGCTCGTAGTTGATGTCAACTTGAAACGCGAATATTCCATCGGCTGGATAGCCAATGCAGAAGCGGGATACGGACTTCAGGACCGCTACCTCGGTCGTCTGTTTGGATTGCGCTTTACTAACAACTCCCGTCTCGCGCTTTACGGCAACGCAAATAACACGAACGATACGCGCGAACCTGGAACCTCTGGGGAGTGGAACGTGCAATATGTCCCTTCTAGACGCACAGAGCTACAAACGGGTGGATTTGAAGCATTAGTAAAGGACAAGAAAGGAAAGTGGAAATATACAGGTAACGCCAAATTTTTCAGACAACGTTCGGATAACGAAGGGACACAGTCAGCGGAAACCTTTCATCCGCTGGCAAGCAGCACCTTTAACCGTCTTCGCTGGGACAACCTGCAACGCAACTTAAAGGCAGAAACTTACCATACGTATATGCATAGATTTCAGGAGTCCTACATTGACCTCAAGCTATGGGGCCAATATAACCACGCAAACAGCCATGGGCTGACACAAGGAGCGGAATGGACAACAAAACCAGCCGAAGCTTACCGTGCTGCTGCACTTGACAGCCTTTTTGGCAACATCGGCAGCCAGCAGCTCGTGCAGCATCTGCTTCACCGTTATCAGAACCGCACGCGCTATAAAGCTGACACATGGCAGGGAAGTGCTGAAATGTACAGTTTTATCAAAGTACCCCATACGCCTGACTATATCAACCTGACAGCAAAAGTACAGGCACAGCATGTAAACGGCACAGACCACTCTGATTACTTGCTCTCCTACGGTGCCGCCTCAGCAGGAAACCGTCCCGATGATTTGCGCCGCCACTTTGCCACGCGCCCCGTATTTAACATTGACACCAAGGTAGAAGCAAAATATACGTTCCGTAAGGATTATGCCAAGATTGATTTTTACTACCTGCTTGATGACCATTTTAATGATGCCGACCGTTCTTTGTATCGTTTCGACCTGTTAGATGAGGCCGAACGACCAGACTTTGGTCAGTTGCCTTCGTCAACAGAAGCCTTGCGTCGCAGTTTGGATACCAACAATTCCTACTCTTCGCGACAAAACAGCTTGAAAAATAGGTGGGGAGTCAGTTCTGTTTTCTGGCTCGACAAAGCATACAATCACAAGATAGAGGTAAGTCCAGAATTGCATCTGCTGACCGACCGTCTAGACTATCGCCGCGGTCAGCTCGATTTACACCCGTCACGCACGCTGGCACGCTTTGCCGGAACACTGCGTTATGGCTATACGGACGACATGGAAATCCAATATCAGTTCTCCACCTCCGAGCCCAGCCTGCTTTCCATGCAGGATTACCTCGACGATGTCAATCCATTGAACCTTTATCAAGGTAATCCACACTTGAAGCACAGCCTTCTTCACCACATTACGGCGCGTTATGCCAAGAACGATTATCGTCGGGACAAGCGTTTCTCGCTCCAGACATATTGGAAAATGGTGCGACGTGCCGTAGCCCAAGGTATGAACTATGACGAAAGTACGGGTGTGCGTACCTTTATGCCTCGCAATGTAGACGGTAATTGGGCTATAGGCGGTACGATAGATTGGAATCGTCCGCTTGATAAGAAAAAGCAGCTGCTCATTTCCTCGGCTACACGTGCAGACTATCACAACAGTGTGGACTACGTCAGCAGCCGCAGCAGCGTACGCAACCTTCACCTGAGTGAAGCCTTGAAACTCAGCTGGCGCGTTAAGGAGATGTTGTTTGACCTTCATCTCTCTGGAAAGTATCTCCACGCCACCAGTCAGCGAGCGCAGTTTACTGACATCAACTGCTTTGACTTCACTTACAACATCGCGGCTCAAGTTCCCCTTCCCGGTGCAATCGCCTTGCGTGCCGATGCCACCTTGCTTCATCGCACGGGCTACAGCGACAAGAGCATGAACGACGTACGCTTCGTAGCCAACGCTAGCCTGACCAGACAGCTCTTTAATGGTCGAATGTCCATCACCCTCGAAGGTTACGACATATTCCAGGGACTAAGCAACGTCCAGCGTTCACTCAACGCACAAGGCATCGTCGAAACTTGGCAAAATTCCCTGCCTTCTTACGGAATGTTGCGTCTGACCTACAAGCTGAGTAAACAACCGAAGCAAAAATAACCCATCTGTCATTTAAAGAGGAGAACCATTATGATTCTCCTCTTTAATGGCTAAGAAACTCCCCGAATTCCATCTAAACACCCCAACATACCGCTTCCAAGCGGCTTCTCAGGCTACTTTTATAGGAAAGAACGAGCCAAACTGCAAAAACTATCTACACAGATTTTTCATCACACTGTAACACATTTCGGAGCTAATATTTTTATCACGCCACAAATTTTTCCGAAAATTGCAACTGCTTTCTGCATCCTGTAATCTGACTGACGGAGCAGAAGAGGGCGCACGACAGCGGCCAGAAAACTCCTCTTGACCAGCAGGAAGCAAAAACACTCACTGACTATCACAGACCGCAAACAGGATTACCCTCAAGATATCATAACTTTTAGGGGGAAGGGTAAAAGCTGATGCGGCCACCTAACACACCATCGAAGTATGAAAAGCCCTGTTCTCCCCTCTCCTGCTCTCTTGCTTAGATATTCTCTGTTACTGCTCTTCCTTCTTTCGGGCAGCCTCATCAGCCGCGCTGCTACCGCGCAAGACACGGTGGTAGTGGTGGGCTACATTCAGGATGCCTTCCACAAACGGGGGATGAACGGATGGCAACTACATATCTATACTCCCGACAGCATCGAAGTGGAAAACCACAGTGCCGACATCTTCTTTGAACGAAACGACAGCGCACTCATCAACATCCGCACGGTGATTGCCCCTGGCAACTACCTGTTGCGCGCTTCGAAGGAAGGCTATACTGATGTGTGGCAGAAGTTTACTGTTGAGCGAGGGAAAAACGTTGCCGCATTGCCGCGCCTCATCCAGATGCGCCGTGGTTTCAACGTCCGCCAACTGGGCGAAGCCGTGGTGCGCCCCACCCGCATCAAGGTTAAGATGCGCGGCGACACCCTCGTCTACGATGCCCGCGCCTTCGAAATGCCCGATGGCTCCATGCTCAACCACCTCATCGAACAGCTGCCTGGAGCCACGCTCAACGCTGCCGGCGAAATCTTTATCCGAGGACGGAAGCTCGACGAGATTACGCTGAGTGCCCGTACCCTCTTCGGCGGTAACCAAAAGGTACTACTCGAAAACCTGCCCTATTATACGGTCAAGGAGCTGAAGGTGTTCGAACGCCTGCCACTCTCAGCCGTGTTGAGCGGCGACCGGAGTGCCGCCAAACGCTACGTGATGGACATTGCGCTGAAGGACGAATACTCCATGGGCTATTCGGTCAACGGCGACTTTGCGGCAGGCACACGCGACCGCTACCTCGGCAAGCTCTTCGGCTTTCTGCTGACCAAGACGATGACCGTCGGCGGCTTTGTCAACTTCAACAACATCAACGACGAGACGCGCACCATGTGGGGCAACTGGGGAGCCTCGAGCACTACCTGGGGCATCATGCCCGACAAACGCCGAGGAGCGGGGGTCAGCATCAACTACCAGTCGAAACAGCGCGGCGAAGGGGGCTACGCCAAGTACTCTTCTGACACCGAAATCTATTACGACCTGCGCCAGAACACGGGCGACCAACGTTACTTCAGCGAAACCTTTCTGCCCGCTTCGCTCAACGCTTACAACAGCCAGAAGGCCTACTTCCTGAAGCACGAACGCTATGTCGAGGTAAAGGAAAAGTTTCACCTGATGCCCTGGAAGTTACAAGGCGAACTGCGCGTCTCCTACAAGCGGAAGAATAACAACAGCCACACGGATGCCCATCAATGGTACGGCACGCGCGAAGAGGAAGAGAACAACGAACCGGCTGTAAAATCCAACCCTACAAGGGCTGAAGAAGACCAACTGACCACCACCTCACAGCGCGCAGAGTGGCTGACCTACGGCAAGGAGTACGGACTCGACCACGCGCACCTGCAGTGGAGCATCCCCAAAGTGAAAAGCCTCACCCTCCACCTCGATGGCAGCATCAAGCACAGCGAGCAGGAAGATTTCAGCCGTACGACTTCACTGCGCCAAGAAGCCTTGACCGACTACCGTCACGACTATCAGGCCAACAAGTCCCGACGCTATCACTTCGAACCGAAACTGAGCTATTACAGACACATCCATGCGCTGGGCTTAGGCTTGAGCGTGGATGCCCGTTACCGTCTGCAGGGCGAACGGAGCGACGACAACATCTTCCTGCTGAGCCGCCTTGAGGGTTGGGGAGCGACCGACAGTGTGCAGCTCAACCTCATCCCGTCCAACCGCGACCTCCTGCTCCGCGCCTTCGACTCCGACAACAGCGAATACCGCGACCAACGCACGCAGGAGGGCGAAGTAAAGATGGAACTTCGCCTGCCCGCCACGCCCAAGCGCAAACTGGAATTACACCTCGTACTGCCACTCTACGTTCGCCAAGAACGCATGGACTATGCTCGCCACACGATCGACACGCTGGTCTATGACCGCTACTTGACCTTCAACCCCCAGCTGAATGTAGTCTACCGCCAACTCAAGCTGGGCATTGCCTACGAGGGTTCCTACGCCGGACTGCGTAACCGCATGCCCTACCGCGACGAGCGCAACCCCTTCTTCATCTACGAAGGCAATCCCTCGCTCGACAACAACCGCGCCCTTCGGGTTAATGGTCGCTGGTTACTGCGCTTTGACCGAGATGCCCTGTTCAGTTCGAACTACCTGGAACTGAAGTCCGACTTCCACTACCGCTTCCGCTCCGTGGCACAGGGTTTTACGTATAACCCTGCGACCAGTGTGTACACCTACCGTCCCGAAAACGTAAAGGGCAACTGGACCTGGAACGGCTCTATCCATCTGACCCACTCCCTTGGCAAGCGCAACGAGTGGCGCATCGAAAACACACTGAGCACGCAGGTGTTCCACTCCGTGGACTACGCTTCGTTGAGTGGACAACACGAGGCCCAACTCAACAAGGTGGAAAACGTCATGCCTAAGGAGGCCTTCCAGCTCAACTACTCCACCCGCTCTACCAAGCTGACTCTGAACGGCGAAGTCACCTGGCGGCGCACCTGGGGACACCACGCCCAACAGCCGTCTATCAATGCCTTCGACTACTCCTACGGCATCAAGGGCCAACACACCATCCGTGCGTGGAAGACCACCTTCGAACTCGAAGGCCGCATGAACAGCCGCAGGGGTTACGCCTCGTCGATGATGAACAAAGATGAGTTCCTGCTCAATGCCGCCATTACGCAGTCCCTGCTCAAAGGGCGCATGACGCTCCGCCTCGAAGGGCTTGACATCCTTAGTCAGTGTTCAGGCACAAGTTACTCCGTCAATGCGCAGGGACGTAGCGAAACCTGGATGCGCCTGCTCCCCAACTACTTCATGCTCCACCTTACCTACCGGCTCGACCAAAAGCCGAAGAAGCCGTGACTGCGCATGCTTCCTTTACGAGACCACATTGTAAGCCTCTCTATGTGTACTCGTCACCTACGAGGCCACATTGTAAACCTATCTATGTGTACCCGTCACCTACAAGGCCACATTGCAAGCCTCTCTATGTGTACTCGTCACCTACGAGACCACATTGTAGGCCACTCTATGTGTTCTCGTCACCTACGAGGCCACATTGCAAGCCTCTCTATGTGTACCCGTCACCTACGAGGCCACATTGTAAGCCTCTCTATGTGTACCCGTCACCTACGAGGCCACATTTTGCAGGCCACATTCTGCAGACCGCTCCCGCCCTCCTCTTCAGGAAAAACAACTTTCGTTTCTACACAAGTTCACTAGGCGCACTCTCTGCTTCCTATACCTAGCTCCAGCATCGCCCGATGCCGATTTAGACTCCTAACCACCCATTCAATGAAACGAACACGCTTACTTACCCTACTCATGCTGTTGCCACTCGGAATATCCCTTTCGTTTGCTCAGCAGCATGCACCTTTTAAAATTAGCGGAGAAATACAGGATGCGGTCACCCACTCCCCCATAAACTGGGTGAGGGTCACGCTGTGTCAGTTGGACAGTACGCAAGTCGGCACCCCAACGCTGTCGAAGTTCCTCTATTATGTCATTGACCCCAACGAAAAGCCCTTTCGATATCGCAAAGTGGCACAATATGCCCTGGAGGCTCCGGCAGCCAAGACCTACCTCATTCATGTACAAAGGGCGGGCTACGAAGACCTGTGGCAACGCGTGGAACTCAGCGACACGACCAAGGAGAGCGATGCCTTCGATTTGCAACTGCGGGTCAATAACCCCGTGGCGGCTTACGCGCCACCTATTGAACTCAAAGGGTTTGTGCAAGATGCCTTCCTCAAACGGCCTGTTCCCAATGTGAAGGTGCAGGTCTACGACCTCGACCGCAACCCGGTGAGCGAAGAGGGAACCACACGCTCTGAACTTTTCAGCGAGCACAAAGGCATGCCCACGGAAGAACGACAGGGCTACACGCTACAAGTGCCGCGCATACGTCGTAACTACTTCGTACGTACCTCTAAGCCGGGCTATGCTGAGGTATGGCGCATGGTCTCGGTCAGCGACACGACTCAACAGCAAATCACGTTGCCCGTCGTCGAACTCCGCAAGGCGAAGGCCAGCGAACTGGGCGAAGCGGTGGTGACGGCTACCCGCGTGAAGATGTACTACAAAGGCGATACGCTCGTCTACGATGCCACCGCATTCCAACTGCCCGACGGATCGATGCTTGACGCGCTCATCAAACAGTTGCCGGGCGTGACTATGAATAACAATGGCGAAATATTCGTACACGGTCAGAAGATAAAGGAACTTCTGCTCGGTTCGCACTCGTTTATGAACGGTGACAAGAAGGTGATGCTCGAAAACCTGCCCTACTACACCGTGAAGGACATCAAGGTGTACGACCGCACCAACGACAAGAGCGTAGCACTGGGCTACGACATTGGTGCCAAGGACTACGTGATGGACGTGCAGCTGAAGAAGGAATACAGACGCGGCTACATAGCCAATGTCGAAGGGGCAATGGGTACGGAGAAACGCTGGCTGGCACGCGGATTCGGCCTTTTCTTTACAGACAACTGGCGCGTCACGCTCATGGGCAACCTCAATAACGTGAGCGAATCGCGCCACATCGGACAGTACGGCATGTGGTCGCCGGGCATGGCTCCCAATTCGCTCAAAATATCGCGTAACGCAAAGGGCGAAGTGGCTTATTTTTCCAACGACAACAAGGTACGCAACAGCCTTGTGGCGGAATACCTGTCGACCTCGGACAACCAGCAGTCTACGCGCCGCCACGAACAGCTGGGACTGAACGGTCGTCCCAACTCCTTTGCCAGTGACATCAACCAAAACGAGGAACGAAAGGTGTCTGTCGAAAACAAACTGACCCTGCTCAAGCCCTTCTACCTCGACTTGAAACTACAGTTTGACCATGCCAAGGGACACGGATGGAACCGTTCGCTCTTCGAACAGCGCGATGACACTGTGCTCATTGCCACAAACCAAAGTCACGGACTTAACGAAAGTACGAACTGGAATGCCCGCATGGAAATGAACGGTGCATTCAACGTGGGACGAAAGAAGTACATCGACTTCGGCCTACAGGCAGGACACAACCACTACAACTCGGCCTCGGCCTGGCAGTACACCACACAACAATTCACGCAACCCGCGACGGAGCGCAGTTACAATACAGGCGACAATGCCTATGCCAGCACCTGGGGAAACTTCATGCTGAAACACGAGGTGCGATTCGCTGACCGCCTGCGGCTGGAACTTCAGAACAACCTGCAGTTCCGTCAGGACAAGAGCCACAACTACCTGTACCACCCCGACACGCTGATGCTCCCCTCCGAACTCGAAGCTCTCGCCGCGCTCATAGACCCGAACAACTCGTACGACCGCAAGACATGGCTGATTGAAAACACCCTGTCGGCCAAGCTCATCGGCCGTAAGAACATCCAACGGAAAGGACACAACGACCAGCGGATGGACCTCTGGAAACTGGGCTTCGACCTGCCCGTTCGCCACGAGGAACTTGACGACCAGCGCGGACTGATTGACACGCTGATTCACGATAACTGGATTTTCTTCAAACCTACTGCCGAACTCACCCTGCCCCTGGGCAAGGAGTACCGCAACCGCTTGTATTTCCGCGCCAGCTACACCTGCCGTCCGCCCTACCTCAACGACAAGGTCAATTACCGCGACGACAGCAATCCGCTCGTCGTGCGGTTGGGCAATTCACAGCTCAAGGGATACGCCCACAGCTTTTATCTACTGAGCTTCCACCACACCAATTACTACGGCAACCAGTTTAACGTAGAGGCACAACTCAACTACCACCACCGCGACGTGGCGCAATCGACGCTTTACGACCCGCAGACGGGTGTCTACACCTACCAACCGAAAAACGTGAGTGGCGGTTACGAAACGGGCGGTTCGTTGAACTACGAAAACAGTCGCTTGGTCGAAGGACTGAAACTCCATATCGGGGCAGGCATACAATACCACCACTCCGTAGACCACGCCATGCTCGCAGGCGAAACCCACAGTCGCCGCAACGTGGTCAACACCTGGACACAGCGCGACAACCTGAGTCTGAACTACACCCTTCGCGGATTTCAGGCAAGCCTCAGCGGTGACTTTACCTGGCGCCGTTCGCAGGGGCGGATGCGCGACTTCGAGCAACTCAATGTCTTCGACTACAAATACGGCCTCAACTTGCAGTACACCCTGCCGCGCATCAAGACGACCCTCCGCGCCGATGCTGCCATGTACAGCCGCAAGGGCTACGCCATGGCTTCGCTCAACACGGACGACTTCATCCTGAACGCCTCGCTGAGCCAGCCACTCTTCAAGGGTCGCCTCCTCTTCAACATTGAGGCGTACGACATTCTCCACCAGCTCTCAGCTACCCGCTACGAAGTGAATGCCCAGGGACGCACGGAAACTTGGTACCGCACCCTCCCGAACTACGTCATGTTCCACTTGATTTACCGATGGAACAAGAATCCCAAGCTGAAGTAAAGGGGGATAAGGCTGCTGACCGCAACACTTACCGACAAAAAATAAAGAAAGGCGATGCACGTGAACATGCATCGCCTTTCTTATTAACAGGTCAAATAACTTACTGAAGGTGCTGTCAACACAGCCCGCCGAGAACCCGAGAAAAGGGCTTAATCGTCATTGCTCGATCCGAGGAAAATCATTACGTAATAAACAAGCGTAGCCAAGGAACTGAGTGCTGCTACCACATAAGTATAAGCAGCAGAGCGAAGGGCAGAAACGGCCATCGGCTGATCGTAGGCTGAAGTAATGCCGGCACGCTGAAGCCAAGCGGTGGCACGGCGGGAAGCATCAATCTCGACGGGCAGGGTGACGAAACTAAAAAGGGTGGTCATGGCAAAAAGGATGATGCCAATGAGCAAGAGGCTGGGGAAACTGTTGACCAAAAGAATACCTGCCAACAATACCCACTGCACCCAGTTGGAAGCAAAAGAAACGATGGGCACCAAGGAGGTGCGCAAAGTCAAGGGGCCATAGGCTACGGCATGTTGCACAGCGTGACCACACTCGTGGGCGGCCACTGCGGCGGCAGCTACCGAATTGCCATTGTACACTTCGGGAGAGAGGTTAACGGTTCCGTCTGTCGGATTATAATGGTCGGTCAGGTAACCCGGTGTGCTGATGACCCGGACATTGTAGATGCCGTGGTCGCGCAACATCTTCTCTGCCACTTCGCGTCCCGTCAGGCCTGCAGAGAGGGGAACCCGCGAGAACTTCTTAAACTTAGAGTTGAGGTTGGCTTGCACCAGATAACTAATCAGTGCAATACCGATAAAGAGAATGAAATACATGATTTTGAATGATTTGCTTTAAGTGGGTGTTGAAACTTAGTTATACAGAAAATGCGAGGCAAGAACGTGATTGTAGGGGCAAGCAATTGAACTGAATGGCATAAAATAATTTTCAACACCTACTTAACATACTGAGGGGTGCAAAGTTACTCGATTTAGTAAGATAACCAAATACTTTAGGCTGACGATGGACATCTATCGCCTTTCCATGCTTCCTCTGTGAAGCAGTGTACCGAAAGGCTGTTCACCCATGCTTCTGGTGGCACATTCCCTGCCTCCCTCTTAGGAAAGAAAGCGTTAGAAGGATTCAGAAAGGTCGACCTTCCCTCAATTTTAAACCAGATGACAGGTGGAAAAGGAATGCGGGTGATTATTCCTTTGTATCTTCGCGCCCAAATCAATAAAAAATTAAGCAATACAACATTTATGTCTCTGTCAAAATTTGAAAGTGAAGTAAAGTTCATCCCCCAACCCAATGTCTATGTCTACAGCCGCTTTGCTGACCTGAGCAATCTGGGAACTATCAAAGAGCGACTGGCTGACCCGGAAGTACAGGAGCGCATCGGCCAGCAAGTGCCTGCCGACAAGGTGGAAGAACTCAAGAAATACGTCGAGGCCATGACCTTCGACACGGATTCTATCCAAATCGCATCGCCGCTGGGCAACATCAGCCTGCGCATCGTGGAACGTGACGAACCGAAGTGTGTCAAACTGGCATCCGAAGGAGCTCCCGTTCAACTCTATGTCTGGATTCAGCTCTTACCCCATGGAGAAGCTGAAACAAAAATGCGTGTAACGGTTGGAGCTGAAGTAAACTTCTTCATGAAGGGGATGGTGGCTAAACCGCTGCAGCAAGCTGCCGACGGACTGGCACAAATGCTCTCAATGATGCGATAAGACGACTGACGAATACGGATAAAACTCCGTAGCAATCAACGAAAAAGAGAACGTAACTTCTTGACACGAAGCTACGTTCTCTTTGTTTTTATCCTGTCCGATGGAGAAAAGGAAGGAAGGGGGTAACTTACTTTCCGCTACGGATTTCGCCCAACATCTTCTGCATACGCTTCAAGAGTTTGGGGCGTTGCGGAGCAATATTGTGTTCCTCATACGAAGACTTCGAGAGGTCGAAGATTTGCGGAACGGCCTTATACCCCGTTTCAATCTTCGGTCCCCATGTAATCATCGGCGAACCGTTGGAGGGAGCAATGTATTTGTAATGTTGCGTGCGGAGCGTGAGGCTGCGGTTGGAAGTCATACAAACGGCAAAATCGCGCGCATCCTCGTCCTTTCCCGTCCAGGTTGACAGGTGATTTTCGCTGTCTATCACTTCGCCTTCGGCTGGTGTCACACCTGCCAAGGCTGCAAGGGTCGTTGGAATGTCTATCTGTGAACAAAGAGCATCAGAGACCTTACCGCCCCGAATGCCTTGAGGCCAATAAGCAATGAAAGGCACTTGGGCACCGGCTTCGTAAGCACCATACTTTCCACCACGCAACGGACCGCCCGGACGATGCGAACCCGCCAGTTCCTCGGCACGGTCTTGATAACCGTCATCGAGCACCGGACCGTTGTCACTGGTGATGAGAATCAAGGTATTCTTATCCAAGCCTCGTTCGCGCAACGCTTGCATCAGTTGGCTGACGCACCAGTCAAACTGCAAGATGGCTTCTCCACGAAGTCCCATCGGGCTCTTGCCTCGGAAACGTTCGTGCGGATAACGGGGCACATGCACATCGTTGGTACAGAGATACATAAAGAAGGGCGAACGACGGTGAGAGTCGATAAACTTTACCGCGTGTGACAGGATGCTGTCGGCTATGTCTTCATCGCGCCACAAAGCCTTGCCGCCTCCCTTCATAAACCCGATACGCGAAATGCCGTTGACAATGCTTTGGTCGTGTCCGTGACTGGGTTTCAACTTGGTCAAGAGTTCCGGATGAGTACGTCCCGTCGGTTCGCCCGGAAAGTTACTCCGATAACTGACTTCGATGGGTGCACTGGAATCGTAGTCAGCGACTCTCCCGTTTTCGATGTACACACAGGGCACACGATCGGCCGTAGCAGCCATGATGTAATGGTAATCAAAGCCGAGATCGGCAGGTGTCTGATCGATTTCCCCATTCCAGTTTTGCTCAGCCGTACGGCTACCCAGTCCGAGATGCCACTTACCAATGGCCGCTGTCGCATAGCCACCACGCTGCATGAGGTCGGCCACCGTGACGCGTTGGGGCTTGATAATCATGCCCGCATTGCCTGCCGCAACGTCCGTACCCGGACGGCGAAAGGGATATTCACCCGTCAGCATCGCGTAGCGTGAAGGGGTGGAAGTCGAAGCACAGGCGTGCATATTGGTAAAGCGTATACCGGCCGTGGCCAGACTGTCTACTGCCGGGGTCTGCACACGGGTTGCTCCATAACAAGAGAGGTCACCATATCCCAAGTCGTCAGCAACGAGCAAAATGACGTTGGGCTTTTCGGTTTGAGCCACTCCACAAAGGGGGAGCAACGTAAACAGGGAGAGAAGAGACTTTTGCATAATCAAAAAAGTTTGCGAAACGATTCCGTTAGGCTGTCGGAATAAGAAGAAGCTTGAGCCTCCGAACTTGGCGAGGAATCGCACCATTTCAGCTGCAAAAGTACGATTACTCCGCTAACCCTCGTCCTCGTATCCTGCTAAAAGGGTGAGAAACAGAGACTAAACTTTTGACCTTCGCACGGCATATACTAACTTTGCGCGCAAAATAAATATATTATAACACGCTATTTATGATGACAGCTAACGAAATCCGCGATTCATACAAGAAATTCTTCGAATCGAAAGGACACACCATCGAGCCGTCTGCTCCGATGGTCATTAAGGACGACCCCACATTGATGTTTACCAACGCTGGTATGAACCAGTGGAAAGATATTATCCTCGGTCAACGCGACCCGGAGCCCCGTCGGCGTGCAGACTCTCAAAAGTGTCTCCGCGTGAGCGGCAAGCACAATGACTTGGAAGAAGTTGGTCACGACACCTACCACCACACCATGTTTGAAATGCTCGGTAACTGGAGCTTTGGTGACTACTTCAAGGAAGGTGCAATTGACATGGCCTGGGAATTCCTCGTTGACGTGCTCCACCTCGACCCCAAGGACCTTTACGCTACGGTGTTTGAAGGTTCACCCGAAGAGGGACTGAGCCGTGACGACGAAGCCGCATCTATCTGGGCAAAGTACCTGCCGGCTGACCACATCATCAACGGTAACAAGCACGACAACTTCTGGGAAATGGGCGACACGGGTCCTTGCGGTCCCTGTTCGGAAATTCACCTCGACAGCCGCTCGGCTGAGGAGAAAGCGAAAGTACCCGGTAACCAGCTTGTTAACCAGGACAATCCGCAGGTCATCGAAATCTGGAACATCGTGTTCATGCAGTTCAACCGCAAGGCGAACGGTTCGCTCGAACCGCTGTCAATGAACGTGATTGATACGGGTATGGGCTTCGAACGACTTGTACGCGCTATTCAAGGCAAGAATTCAAACTACGACACGGACGTATTCCAGCCTATTATCCGCCGCATCGGTGAACTCTCTGGCTTTACTTACGGCAAGGACGAGAAGGTAGACGTGGCTATGCGCGTCATTGCGGACCACCTCCGTGCCATCTCTTTCTCTATCGCCGACGGTCAGCTTCCCTCTAACGCGAAGGCGGGCTACGTGATTCGCCGCATTCTGCGCCGCGCCGTACGCTATGCTTACACCTTCCTCGGTCAGCGCGAAGCTTTCCTCTGCAAACTCGTTCCGACCCTCGTCGAAGAAATGGGTGGAGCTTATCCCGAACTCAAGGCACAGCAGGTACTGATTGGCCGCGTCATGCAGGAAGAGGAAGAAAGCTTCCTCCGCACACTCTCTACAGGTATCACGATGCTCGAAGGCGTCATTGCGGCTACGAAGCAGGAAGGCAAGGATACGGTAGACGGTACGAAGGCCTTTACGCTCTTCGACACTTACGGTTTCCCCCTCGACTTGACTGAACTCATCTGTCACGAGAATGGTATGAAGGTGGACGAAGCGGGCTTCAACACCGAAATGCAGAAGCAAAAGGAACGTGCACGCAATGCCGCTGCCGTTGAAACTGACGACTGGGTGATTCTGAAGGAAGGCGAAACGCAGTTCAAAGGCTGGGACTATACGGAACACGATTGCCACATTCTGCGCTACCGCCGCGTGCAGCAGAAGAAGCAGACATACTACGAATTGGTGCTCGACACGACTCCCTTCTACGCTGAAATGGGTGGTCAGGTCGGTGACAAGGGTGTGCTGAAGAGTGAAACTGAAACGGTGGAAATCTTCGACACGAAGCGCGAAAACAACTTGCCGATTCACCTCACGAAGAAGCTTCCTGCTCAACCCGAAGTTGCCTTCCACGCTGTAGTAGACCTCAAGGCACGCCGTGGCAGCGAGGCCAACCACACGGCAACCCACCTCCTCGACCAGGCATTGCGCGAAGTGCTCGGTACGCACGTGGAACAGAAGGGTTCACTCGTAACGCCCGACTACCTGCGCTTTGACTTCTCACACTTCCAGAAGGTAACTCCCGAGGAACTCCGTCAGGTAGAACGCATCGTCAATCGCCGCATTCGCGAAGACATTCCCTTGACGGAACACCGCGATGTAGCAATGGAAGATGCCAAGAAGCTCGGTGCCATTGCCCTCTTCGGTGAAAAGTATGGTGACCGCGTACGCGTCGTACAGTTTGGTGAAAGTGTTGAGTTCTGTGGTGGTTGCCACGCACAGAGCACCGGTCGTATTGGTCTTATCCGCATCGTTTCTGAAAGCAGTGTAGCCGCTGGTGTACGCCGTATTGAAGCCATCACGGGCGAAGCTGCTGAAGAAAGCATCTATGCAGAAGAGGACGTACTGAACAACCTCAAGTCTTTCTTCAACAATGCGAAGGACATAACGGCAGTGATCAAGAAGACGATTGAGGAAAATGACGGTCTGAAGAAGCAGGTAGAAGGTTACGTGAAGGAGCAGTTGAGCGTATTGCGCGACAAGCTCGTTGCGGATGCCGTAGAACAGCAGGGCGTTCGCCTCGTTCAATCTGTGATTCCCACCGCAGTTGCTCCCGATGCGGTGAAGGACCTGGCTTTCCAAATCGCCGGTATGTTACCCGAAAACACGCTTTGCGTATTGGGTTCCACCTACGAAGGCAAACCGTTGCTCACTGTGATGATCAGCAAAGACCTCGTAGCCAACCGTCAGTTGAACGCGGGTGCCTTGGTTCGCGAAGCCGCCAAACTCATTAAGGGTGGCGGTGGCGGTGCTCCCCACTTCGCAACAGCCGGTGGTAAGGATGCCAACGGACTGGAAGAAGCTGTCAAGAAGGTCATCGCCCTGGCATTAGCATAAACCTTGTCTCTCCCTCTTTGAAAAGGTCGTGTCGCCTCGTCCGCGATACGACCTTTTTAGTAAACACAAACGTTGTACACTCACAGCATACGCCCCATAGCAGAAGTTATTTTATAACCTACGAAGCCAACAACCTCTTCCCCCAATAAAAGCCACAAAGGCATAATACCCCACCCCATGTCTGAACCTACACTTAAAGAAAAGACCGCCAAAGGCTTGCTTTGGTCTGGCATAAACAACGGGTTGCAACAAGTGCTCAACCTCTTCTTTGGCATTTTCCTTGCCCGACTGCTCACCCCTGCCGATTACGGTATGGTCGGTATGCTGACCATCTTTACAGCCATCGCCTCCGCCCTGCAAGAAGGTGGATTTATCTCTGCACTGACCAATCGTAAGGAGATCTGTCACGAAGACTACAATGCCGTGTTTTGGTTCTGCTCTACGTGCAGTGTGTGCATTTATCTGCTTCTGTTCTTTGCCGCTCCGTGGATTGCCGCCTTCTATCACGAACCGGCCCTCGTCCCCTTGGCTCGACTGTCGTTCTTAGGTTTTGTCATGTCCAGCCTCTCCATCCCTGCACGCGCCTTGCTCTTCAAGAAAATGATGGCCAAGGAGAGTGCTGCCATTTCGCTGACCGCCCTCATACTATCGGGTACCATCGGTGTGACCATGGCCGCCAACGGCTTTGCCTATTGGGGCATCGCCGTGCAAAGTATCACCTTCATCACCGTTTCAAGCTGTTTGTTCTACTACTTTGCCCACTGGCATCCCACCTTCTCCTTCCGCTTCCGCCCCATCCGCGAAATGGCTGGATTTGGAAGCAAACTGGTCGTAACGAACATCTGCACTACGGTCAACAACAACCTCTTCTCCATGCTGTTAGGTAAGTTTTATGCACCTCGGGATGTGGGAAACTTTACCCAAGCCAACAAGTGGAACACCATGGGACATACCCTCATTACGGGCATGGTCAGCGGGGTGGCTCTCCCCGTTTTATCACAGGTAAGCGATGACCGCGACCGACAACGTACCGTCTTTCGCAAGATGCTGCGCTTCACCGCCTTCACGACCTTTCCCGCCATGTTAGGCCTCAGCTTGATAGCCGAAGAGTTTATTGTCATAGCCATTACCGACAAATGGTTGTCGTGCGCCCACATCCTGCAATTACTCTGCATTTGGGGAGCATTCTTCCCGTTGTGCTATCTCTGCTCCAATGTCGTGGTCAGTCGCGGGCACTCCTCCCTCTACATGTGGAACAACCTGGTGCAAAGTGTGGTTCAACTGACGATAGCCCTTTTGGCCTATCCCTACGGTATGGTCTGGATGTTACGCCTCTTCGTTGCGATCAATGTGGCTTGGCTCTTTGTATGGCATTTCTTTGTCCACCGCGAAATTGGTTTGCGCTTGCGTGAACTGCTCACCGACATACTGCCTTACCTTTTACTGGCCAGCACACTGACGGTAAGTGCCTATTTCCTCACACAACCTATTGAAAACATTTACCTGCGTCTGCTGACCAAAGTGCTCTTTGTTGCGATAGGCTACATGAGCATCCTGTGGAAAAGTGACTCGGTCATCTTCCACGAATGCATCAACTTTATCCGCAAGAAGAAATAAGGCTGGTTCTATTAAGTATCGGTAAGTATCAGTTGAGAAGTTAAAAGCGGAAGAGTTCTGGTAGAAAGCCCTTGGCTTAATGAATAAACTTTTAAACTCATGAACTCCTAAACTGTAAGTTATAGAACATCCCCCATAAATTACCTTCGCCGCTACTGCGCCGATTCGTTGCCTCAGCAAGATTATAATGTTACCTTTGCTGCGAGTTAAAAAACACCCTCTAATCTCAAAAAGGGGCAAAGCCCCGTCCTGCCTATGGTTTCTGTTCCTGTTCTGATATTATTCTTTAACCGCCCTGACTCACTTCGTCAGGTATTCAATCAAATACGCCAAGCGCAACCATCCGAACTCTTCCTTTACCAGGACGGACCGCGCAACGAGGCAGACGTTCCCAAACTGGAAGCATGCCGCAAGGTGGTGGAAAACATCGACTGGCCCTGCAAAGTGCATCGCCTTTATCAAGAAAAAAACTACGGTTGCGATCCATCTGAATATCTCTCTCAGAAATGGGCCTTCGAACACGTAGACCGTTGCATCTTCTTTGAGGACGACGATATCCCAGCCCTCAGTTTCTTCCCCTTCTGTGCCGAGTTGCTGGAACGCTACAAGGATGACACCCGCATCAGCATGATTTCGGGTATGAACTATGACGAAGTTACTCCCGACATCCCCTACGACTACCTCTTTACGACCGCATTCAACATCAACGGCTGGGCTTCGTGGCGACGCGTATTCGAACAATGGGATGCCCAATACAGCTTCCTTGACGACGCGTACAACTTGCAACAGCTCGAAGACTACATCAAGGAATACCGACACCAGAGCAACTTTGTCGAGTTCTGCCGCTACCATCGTTCGGTAGGAAAGGAATACTACGAAACCATCCTCCACGCGGCTATCTTCTTTAACTCTGGCCTCAGCATTGTGCCCCGTGTCAATATGGTCAGCAACTTGGGAGCCTGCGGAGAGGGCACGCACCTCTCGGGTACGAATGCCACCCTTCCCCGTGCGTTCCGCCGCGTCTTCGAAATGCCGCCGCACGAGCTTGAGTTCCCCCTGCGCCACCCGCGCTATGTCATCGAGAACGTGGGCTACAAGGAACGCTACTTTAAAGTACAGGGATGGGGACATCCCTGGATTAAAATCGGACGCTCTTTCGAAGAATTATGGCTCAACCTGCGCCACGGTAACTTGAAGCAGATTCCCATCGCCATGCGCAAACGCTTCTACAAGCTGATTGGATGCGCCAAGTGGGATTAACCTGCAACACACACTATCTCCTAAAACGAAGCATCCCGAATGCAGTTATCACACGTAGTGACTGCATTCGGGATGCTTTTATGATGTGATGAGTACATCACCACTCGGTAGTCGTAACTGGTTACCCATCCACCTATTCATACCGATATTCCTTAGTATAAGGCTCTTCCTCTCCTTGACTAATCACAAAGGTATAGATAAAGCCATGCTCATCCGTACGATAGGTTTTCATACGTTCTTCTGCTTTCTTGCATGCTTCTACTACCTGCTCAACCTTGGCACTATCATCAAAGGTGCCCGACAAGCCGTCATAATGATAGTAGAGGCTCGCACGGTCAAACTCCTCACAATAATACTTGCGAATCGAATCCTCTGTGTGAATGACCTTATAGAGCGCGGTTTCAGGCAGTGCATTAACATAGAGCGTAAACTGAATGGGGTATGCACTAGGTTGGGTCGAAGGCGTCGGTTCATCCTCATGACAACCGACACAAATGAAAGGTACAGCCAAGAGTACGCACATCATCACGTACTTCGTAAACTGCGTCATGTAACTTCTCATAAACCACAAACTATTTTGTATCTACTTATAAAGCCAAAGAGGTTGTGCCAACGTATCTACGTGCGGCACAACCTCTTTATGTTTACGGATGATGTGTCTCTTTAGAACATCTTTTCAGGATAAACGCCCTCTTCGCCGAGCTTCTGGAACTTCTCGACAACGCCCGGACGATCCTCGGGATAAGTAACGCCAAACCACTTCGAAGTCGTATCGAGTACTTCGCAAGTAGCCGTACCATCGTGGATGAGCTTATCCACCATCAAGGGGATGAAGAACTCACTCTTGAGGTTCTCCATGTTCTTCGGGTCAGAGAGGAAAGTCTTGAAGTATTCCTCACTGTGCTGGAAGTAGTCAGGAGTAAAGCCCCAGAAGTTCATCGAAACGGGAGTCGTATCGGGAATCGCTACCCACTCACCGTTATCGTCCATGTACTTCACCACACCGTCGAAGCGCTGAATCTTCGTACGTTCTACTACAGAAGTCAAGTGGTGGTTAGCATCGTTTTCGCAAACACCACGGCTCACCGTACCACTGTCGCTGAGCGTGTTGCCTACGCGGAAGCCCACCATAGCGTAGCGACCCGTAGAACCTTCGGGAAGTTCGCTGAGCCACTTACCCATTACGCGGAAAGCATCGCGATCATAGAAGTCGTCGCAGTTGAGCACAGCAAACGGTTCCTTAATCACGTCCTTACCCATCATCACAGCGTGATTCGTTCCCCAAGGCTTCGTACGGTCAGCGGGACAAGTAAATCCTTCGGGAAGGGCATCGAGTGCCTGGAATACGAGTTCACAGGGAATATGACCTTCATACTTAGAGAGGACAATACGACGGAAATCCTCTTCGAAATCCTTACGGATTACGAATACCAACTTACCAAAGCCAGCATTGATTGCGTCATAAATAGAATAGTCCATGATGGTCTCGCCGTGAGGGCCGAGTTCATCGAGTTGCTTCAAACCGCCATAGCGGCTACCCATACCTGCTGCCAGGAGAAAGAGTGTAGGTTTCATATTTATATTATTAATTATGAAGTTAGATGTATCAGTAACCTGCTTGGATACACAAACGAGGTGAACCCTTTCATGTGTCACTAAGACTTTGCAAAACTACAAAAAATAAACACATATGCTCTTCCCTTCTACTTTCTTTTTTCCCTCATCGCTCACCTCCGCACGATATACTTCCCGTTAGCACGCAAAGTCGGGCGCAATACATACCACTAATCTCGCCTTAGCAGCAATCACATGCAATTAGCAAACATTGCATGCAAATGGGGGAACACTTCTTAATAAACGAACAACTACTGATATTAAAAACTAAAACTATCAGCTGAAAAACCTAATTCTATTGCTCTGTTTTTATAATGCAAAGCCATTTCCCTATTTCTAGCAGTACCCACACCATAATAATTCATTAAAGCCAAACGATAAAAACAATATGCATCATTATTATTGGCTCCCAATCTGTAATAGTTATATGCACGTTGATCATCAGACTCAATCAATTCATTGAGAAAAAACATATCTCCCAATAAAGCATTACCCCAAGCTGAATCATCTTTTACAAGTTGGGTATAGAATTCAAAGGCTTTTTGAGGGTCAAAATCACACCCATCAAGACCATATTCGTAACCCTTTCCAAACGCATGAAGCATTTGAGTATAAATAAATCCAATAAATAAACACAAGATTTTGTCTCTCCTGCTGAATTTTCTCATAAAAATATTACTTTAGCAAAGAATAAAGAAATAATGGAAATAGCACTTGGAATCATCATCGAAATGAAAAATAAAGGCTT
>Garnier_p2__coassemble_1598_pt1 | contig 19365 bp, 19 predicted proteins | sample Garnier_p2__metabat2_high_PE_025 | metagenome-assembled genome bin Garnier_p2
CTGAACGCCTTGCGGCTGAACGCCTTGCGGCTGAACGCCTTGCGGCTGAACGCCTGCTGGAATACGAGACCCTTTCCCTCTCACCGCGCGAACGGGCTATCATTGCCGCCCTCGCCGCGCCCGAACCTCCTGAAGCCCCCGCCCATGATTGACCTCAACGAATACATCGCGCAGCTCGCCCGCACCAACCGCCTCGCCGTGGATCACGCCTTTGCGCCCTGCCAATGCAGCGGCATCGGGTACCTTGAGGGAATGCTCGAGGGAATGAGGCGCGAACGCGCCTTTGTCTGTACGACCGACGTGACCGACGGCGAAGTTTATCAGCGCGGAGGCGGATGGTTTCGCCGAAGGTTGCTTACCGTCTTTATCCTCCACCGCTACCGCTCGGACTCTCCGGGCGATTATGAGGAGAAGATGAACCTTTGTCGCGAACTCTTTCGACAGTTTCTCACCCGTCACCTGCTCGACGAAGCCGACCTGCAACGCCAATCGGCCTTTCTCAACGTGGGTAACGTCCGCTTTCGCGAACTCGGCGGGGAGTTTCTCAACGGCCTGACGGGGCTGTACTACATGCTCTCAATGGACGAACCCCACCCCCTCTGCTTTAACCCCGAAGAATGGACGCATGGCGAAGCAACCCACAACCCTTGAAAAGCAAATCGGCCAATACGCTGAAGGCTGGTACCGCACGATGACCGACATTTGGCGCGACCGTCTGGCCCTGCTCGACATCGGCCACACGGGGCGACTCTTCCACTCCGTGCAAGGCAGCGGGCTCGACCTCAGCGGCACGGACTTGACGGCCGCTTTCCAGTTCGTGGATTACGGCATCTACGTGGACCGGGGCGTGGGGCGCGGCTACACGCGCGGCAACGGGGGCGACCTGAAAATCCTCGACCCCGTCTATCGGCACGAACACGGGCTGGGACGCGCGCGGCGCAAGACGCTCTGGTTCTCGCGCTCGTGGTACATCTCGCGCCGCGTGTTCAACGAAGCCATGGCCGACCTCCTGGGACAAGCCTTTGTCGGCGCGTTCGACCGCTTGGAATAGTCCCAACGGCAACTAAGTAAGTAGATAATTGTGTAAATAGAATGAGTTCGACCCGCAGGGCAACGGGGCATCGCCTCCGCGCCTTGCGGTTTCTTTTCTTTTCGGATGAAAGTATGAAGACGAAACCCACCATTGAAGACCCGCGCACGCACCCTTACCAGTTCTTCCTGAGCGATGCCATTCAGCAAGGGCAGTTGCTCGAACAGCTGATAGGCTTCACGGGGCGCGCCTCGATACTGGTCACCAGCTTCTCGACCGCCGAGGAGTTTCTCATGAAGTGCTGGCGATTAAAGCGCGAGGGGCTGATTGACCGCGCCACCATCTTGCTCGACATCAAGGCGGTGGAAAAAACGGCGCGCATCCGTTCCATGATAGGCGGCGTGTTCGACCGCCAACTCTTTGCGCCCAATCACTCTAAGTGCATGGTCATCCAGGGCGAAGACATGACGGTGACCACGCTTTGTTCGCAAAACACGACGCGCGGCGGACGCTTGGAGAGCTATGTCATCACGACCGACCCGCAGGCCGCGCGCGCCGTGGAAGACGCGCTCGAACAGCTTGCGGCTTTCACCATCGACAACAACGCAAACCCCACCAACCCATGACACACACCGAAATAGACCTCCCTGATTACAGCGAGCGTATCCTGGAACTCGCACGCAATCTGACCCCGCCCGCCGACATTGCCATCCTGCTGGGCATTCCCTTGCGCGAACTGCGTGAAGCTCTCGACAGCGAAATGCCGCTGGCGGTGGAGTACCGCCGCATTCGCGCCGAGAAGCGGCTCGAAGCCCGACGGCAAAACATTGAACTGGCTAAGGCGGGGTCGCCAACGGCGCTCGAAGCTGTGGAACGCTACAACCAGGAATGCGACTACTGAATCCAAAAAAAACGGAGACAAACGGGGACAGACTACTAAAAAGTATTACCTTTGCGGCATCCTTCCAAACTAAAAGCGGTTGCCCGAGCAATCGACACAACAATATTTGCCCTTTGTATGGTGGCGGACGTGGAAACACCCGCGAGGCGACTTTTAGGCCTAGGACACCTAAGCAAAGGGCTTTTTTTATTCCCAAACTAAAAGACATGGAATTCAAAATTTCAGAAGAGACCCAATTGTGGGCAAATGCTTATCGTACGATTCTCAAAGACACTAATGACATTGTGAACAAGTTGAGTAAATTTTACGGTAGCGAAAATGTGGCGTTCTCTGGAGCGTGTGAACATACGCTCCCCGTTGAACGGCTGCGCGGTTACAGTCCGTTGACCGCACTCATCGAGGCACAAGACAGATTTAGTCAAGAACTCTTGACCGTAATTGATAACAACATGGTCGATTTGAACAGCAAGTACATCTAACGACATACACACCTGATAAGCTCTGACTCTGTCGGGCGGTAACTCTCTCACACGCGGAGGGTTGCCGCCCGCTTTTGTTTGTCTTTGTCCGAGCGGTGGAGGGGTGCGACCTTAGCACAAGTAATAACCTATTGACACACTCACACCGACATGACAGAGAAAGATATTAAGGTCGTGGAGCTGGTGCTTAACGCGGACCAGGCGCGGCAGAAGCTCAACGAACTCAACCGGCAATTTGACACCGCCGCGAAGAAGAAGCAGGAGGCTTTCGAACGGGGCGACGCGAAGGGTATTAAGTTCTATTCGCGCGAGATGAAGCGCATCCAACACGAAATTGCGCAGGTGGAAACGCGTGCCAAAACGGTGACGCGCGTACTGGGTGACATGGATCGCGCCCGACCCGAACAGCTCAAGAAGACGATTCGCGAACTGACGCGCGAACTCGATAGCGGAAGGGTGGAACGCGGCACGAAGCAGTGGAAGACGATGACGGAAGCCATTAGCAACGCGCGTACCCAGCTGGCGGGCATCAACGAGGAGATGGCCGCGCAAAGGGGGTTGCTCGATTCCCTCTCGGAATGGGGCAATAAGTGGTTGGGCGTGACTGAAGTTGTGGATAACTTCGTGGGTATGTACAGCGGGCTCCGCTCGTGGATGCAGCAACAGGTGACCACTTACGCTCAGCTTGAGGAACACATGGCGGGCGTGGTGAAATACACGGGCATGACCCGCGAAGAGGTCAGCGGACTCAACGAGGAGTTGAAGCGCATGGACACGCGCACCTCGCTCGAGGGGCTCAATGACCTGGCCGCCGATGCCGGACGACTGGGCATCACGGCACGCAAGGACGTGATGGACTTCGTGGAAGCGGCCAACATGATCAACACCGCCCTGGGACAGGACTTGGGCGAAGGCGCGGTGCGCAACATCGGTAAGCTAGCCGAACTGTTTGGTGACTCGGAACGCATGGGGCTGAAGCAGGCGATGCTCGCCACGGGTTCGGTCATCAACGACCTGGCGCAATCGTCGTCGGCCAATGAGGGCTACATCATGGACTTCACGGGACGACTCGCCGGCATGGCGAAGCAGGCGGGCATGACGCAGGCCGAAGTGATGGGACTGGCGGCGGTGCTCGATCAGGCGATGGTGAACTCGGAGGAGGGTTCGACCGCCCTTTCCAAGATTATCCAGAAGCTTTACCGCGAACCGGCCAAACTGGCGCAAGCCGTGGGCATGGACGTGAAGCAGTTCTCCGAGACGATGAAGCGCAACGCCAACGAGGGACTTTTGCAGTTTGCCCAAGCCGCCGAACGCCTCGGGGGGCTCGAACAGCTGGCGCCTGTATTGGGCGACCTCGACCTGACGGGCGCGGGCGTGACCAAAACGCTTTCGGCCTTGGCTAACAACCTGGAGAAGGTGAAGGCCACACAGGTGCAGGCTATGAGGGCTTTTGCCGAAGGTACCTCGGTGGTCAACGAGTACAACGTGGCGAACAACACCGTGCAGGCGCAGCTCGAAAAGGCGCAAAACGGTTTTGCCCGTCTCAGTGCTGAACTCGGCGAACGGTTGATGCCCGCTATGACGGGCTTGGTGTCGACTTCGGGCACCCTGATTAAGCTGGCCTTGGCGCTACTCGATTTCTTTGCCCGTTGGGGACGCACGGCGGTCACGCTTACCGCCTCGCTCGTGGCTATGACCGTGGCGGTTAAGGCGCACACACTCTGGACTACGGCGTGCGAGGTGGCGACCAAGGCCGCCGCCGCCGCTCAGTCGCTCTGGAACAAGGCCTTGCGCAAGAACCCGCTGACGCTCTTCGTCTCGCTGGCTGCGGCGGCGGTGGCGTGGGTGTGGGACTACGTGGAGGCAACGGACGAGGCCGCGCGCGCGGAACAGCGACGGGTGACGGCGGCGAATGCCTTGCTTCGCGCGCAGGAACGCGCGGACAACCAGGCGGCTTCGGAACTGGCTACCATTCAGCGGCTGGTGACGGTGGTCAACAGCAACGCGCACTCGTACGACGCGAAGCGACGAGCCATTGAACGCCTGAACCAGATTGTCCCGGGACTGAACAAGAACACGAAGGAGGGTATCGCGCTGACGCAAAAGGAGATTTCGCTCATCAACGACCACGTGAAGGCGATTAAGAATAAGGCTTTGGCGCAGGCGTACCAGGAGGAATTTACCGAGCTCAGCAAGCAGATTCTCAAGGCACAACGCGAGGTGGCGAAGAAGGAATTCAATGTGCACGCCGTTGAAACGGAGCTGGAGAAACCCATGTATGACCCGAACAAGCACGACGGCGTGAAGCGCAAGGAGGGGCACATTTTCCAACTGGAATACACCAACACGAAGCGCGACAAGAAACTAAAGGACCTTCGCACGGAGACCGACAGGCTGAAACATCAGCAAGAAGAACTCAGGAAACTCCAGGAGCAACTACGCGCCATCGAGCGCGAACTATCAGGCAACAAGCAGTTGAAATCGTTCTTCGACGCGCTCTATGTGGACGTATCGCCCCTGGGCGGAAGTCCGACCCTGACGGGCGGAACGACAAGCGGCAGCGCGAACACGGGAAAGACGAACGCGAAAGCGGACGACCCGGTGAAGAAGGCGCGCGAAGCCATCGAGAGCGAAATGAAACTGGCCGCCGAACAGATGAAGCAGGCCTACGAAACGGGGCTGAGCACGGCGCACATGATGGAGCACGGATTGCTCCAAATCGAAGTGGAGAAGTACGAACGGCTGAGCCAAGTGCAGGGTAACTCCGAGGCGCAACGGCTGGAAGACCTGAACAAGGCGATGGCCGCACGGCGCGAACTCCACAAGCTGGCGGCGGCGTGGTCGCTCAGCCAAATCGAAACGGAGCAACAGGAGGAGGAACGCGAATTGCTGAAACAGTACGCCCAGGGCGAACTGCAAGAGCGCACGTACCAAGACCGACTAACCGACATCCGTCTCAAGGGTTTGCTTCGCCGCGCGGAATACCTCAAGCAATACGGTTCGCCGCAGGAGGCGGACGAGGCGCAAGCGGCCTACGACAAGGCGACGGCTGACGCGCAGATTGCACGAATCAAGGAGCTCGAAGCCCGCGCTGAACAGATTCGCACGGAATACCTCAAGAAGTCGAAGGAGGAACGGATGAGCGACGAGATTAAATATCTCGATGAACTCTACAAACGGGGGATTCTCTCGGAAGAGGAACGGCAGAAGGCCTTGAAGGCAATACGCGAGAAGTACGCCGAAGGGGCGGCAACGCAAACCGACCCGCTCTCTTCGTCGCTGACGGGTGCCATGCTGGCTTTGCGCCGTTTGCAGGAGGAACTCAAGAACGGGCAGGCTTCGTGGCAAACGTGGGCGCAGGCGGGGCTGGCTTCCTTTTCCGTGGTCACGGCGGGCATGCAGTCTATGCAGCAGCTCAACCAGGCGAACCAGCAACTGGAGATTAACGAGACGAATCGCCAATATGACGAGCAGATTCAACGCGTAGGGGCGAACACCAAGCGCGGCAAGAAGCTCGAGGAGCAGAAGCAGAAGGAGGTGGCGAAGATTCGCACGAAGTATGCCAAGAAGCAGGCGGTCATGCAGATAGCGCAGGCCGTGAGCGACACGGCAGCCAACGCCATCAAGGCATACCAGGCGATGGCGGGTATTCCCGTTGTGGGTCCCGCACTCGGTGCCGCCGCAGCAGCCGCCGCAGTGGCCTTTGGTGGTATTCAGATTGCGGCCATCAAGAAGCAGGCGGCGGTGCAGGAACAGGGTTACTATCGGGGCGGTTTCACGGGCGGACGCGATTACCGCCGCGCGGCGGGTGTCGTACACGAAGGCGAATTTGTGGCCACGCACGAGGCGGTGAACAATCCCGCCCTGGCGCCCGTGTTCTCCCTTCTCGACCAGGCGCAACGCCGGGGCAGTGTGGCTTCGCTCACCAGTGAGGACGTGAGTCGCACGATTCTCGCTCCCACGCTGACGGCGGTCAACACGGCGCGCCCGCAACCCGCGCCCGCCGCCGCGCTGGCGCCCGCGCCCGCCTTACCCGCCGATTCGGCCACGGTGGCAGACCCGACGCTCCGCGCCCTTACCCGACTCTCTGACCAGCTCGACCGGGGCATTGAGGCTTACGTGACGCTCGACGGCCCGAACGGGCTCGACCGCCAATGGCGCAAGTACCAACGGCTCAACGGACGGAAATAAACAAACGGGGTTTTACTTCTCACTCTACACGCTTATGCTTTCTATCACGATTAACAAAAAGCCCGCCGTTATCAAGGCGGGCTCTTCCATTAAACTGACTAAGGTGAATCCGTACTTCGGCGCGGTGGGCGACTACACGCTCGAAATCGTTTGCCCGCTGAAGGGTTGCGCACAGAATGCTCAGATTTTCGGCGCGATGCATCTGCCTCAGACGCAGCTCAGACCCGCGCTCAACCGTACTTATTACATGACGATTCTCGCTCCGCCCGTGAACCTCAAAGGCGAAGCGCATGTCACGATGGTGACGGACGAGGAGGTCAGATTGCAATTTGTCGGGGGCAAAGGGCTACTGACGAACGCCATGCAAACCGATGAGGTGTATATTGACGAACTCGACCTGGGGTACGCTTGGGAAGAGGTGCCGCCGTTTTATGACGGGGCGGAGGAATGGGATCCGTCGATGATGACGCTCTGGCAATTCAAGTTGGTGTTTTACCAATATACGCGGACGGACGCAGGGACAACGCGCCCCGCGCAAATCATGATGAGGGGATCGATGGACGAAACCGACTGCGTGGTTTTCCCGACAATGACTGCCGACAAGATGACGGCGGTCAACAATATATCCACGCGCCAACGTACGGAATCGCCTACAAGAAAGACGGACAGGGGTTTCTACTGGCTCGCTACGACGAACGACGAAATGAAGGAACTCCTTTACGACTCAAACAAGTTGGCGCCGCAGCCGTACTTGTTTCGTATTTGGCGCGCCATCGCACAGGCGCGGGGATTCAGAGAGGTGGATGATTCCTTTTACACGGCGAAGAACAAATGGACGCGCGGCCTCTTCATCGTTTCGGCCACGGAGTCGCTCGACCTGAGTCAAGCCCTCCCGCATTGGACGCTGGCAGAATTTGTTCGAGAAATGGAGAACCTGCTCGGCGCGGTCTGTGTGGTCGGGCAGGATGGCAGGAGTGTTGCGCTCGTTCCGCGCAATTCCTTCTATAAGAATAACGAAAAGGTGGTCAAGATTACGCGCCCGCTCGATGAACGGCAGGCGGAACTCGACAACGAGGGGCAGCAGGACACGACCGCCGCGGGCAACGTGGATTATGATTACCCCGAAGCGGACGATATCTTGCGCATTCCTGATGATGTTTGGGCGGGCGCGGACGTTCGCCATAAGCGTTCGTTAGCGGAAATCCAGCAGGAGGTGAACGCCATGACGAAGGAGCAGCGCGCACTTTCGCCGGCTATCTGGGTGACGCCGACCGCGTGTTACGCGCTCTTGCATCGCGCAGACGCGCCCGAGGAATACGAGCTCCAACGGGTGAATCAAATGTCTCCGCTTATCCGTAGTTTCCCGAGCCGGGAGATTGATGTGGAACTGCGTATGGTTCCCGCCCGCTGGATGATTCCCGAGGAGGGGAATTATGACTGGAGCCGGGTGCCTCACCTCATCAGCCACACCGCCGCCGAGATTCGCCGCACCTTCATTAATGTGGATTCGGCCATCAATCCTGACGGCGCGGCCACTGAACCAACGCTGACTAAGGAGGACGGGCCCGACGTGATGACTATCGCATTGAACCCGACGGGGGCGGACTTGCAATGGGACGCAGCCCACGCCGCTGAGGGTCCCATCCATCTGGCAATGGGTATCCCGTATGTTCGCGACGAGGTGACGGGGTTCCCGACGGCAGCGCCCCAAGTTTCCGCGCAGGCTGACTTTCCGCTGAACGGCCCGTTTGACCTCTCAAGCGAATACAACGGGCAAGACCCGACGATATGGGGCACCGTCCACGACTTGATTGACGGAACGGACGCGAACCCTATCCCGCTCATCGACCAGCGCGTTGAGTACACCATTTCATTCGCTGACCAGCTTAACGACTACGACCCGACGCGCCCGTACATCATCAACGGACGGCGCTACGCCTGCAAGAGTCTGGAGCTGACGCTCGACGAGAACGGCCTTAACCCGATTAAGGTGGGGCACTTCTATGCGCTCGAAGAATGACCCACCGCCGACCCCAACCGCGCCCGTGCCAGCCGCGCAGCTCTTCCACCCATGCAAGCGAACCGCGCACCCGTGCAAGCGCGCAGCTCTCACACGCCCCGCATATTCCGCTATATTTGGCGATTTTGCGCGGCGCGTCCGAGAGGGCGCTGGGGGGTCTTTTCAGACGGAATACCTTTTTTGAAAAAAGGTAGCAAAAACCATGCGGCGCGGAGCATTTGTGTTTCATATTGAAAGCGTTTGCGCTTAAAATAAAAGGGCAGGAAGCAAGGACAGTTGGCATTTGTCCAGCTTCACCGCCCATTCACTAACGAAACAAAAAATTTTCATGAAAATTCTCCCTTCGTTCTTGGCGTTCGCCCTGGGTTGCATCGCGGGTGAACTGCTTTTTTCGTTCCTTCTCCCGGCTGGATGCGACCGCAAGAAGGAGCCGTCGGTACTTACCGCTGATTCGGTGGTCATCACACGCACTGACACGCTGCGCATTGTGCAACCGGTCACCGTGCACGAGCAAGTCGTTCGCTACGTGACGGTGACCGTGCCAGACTCTTCCAATGTGGAAACAATTGGAAAAGATTCGACGGGTACCGCGAGCGGTGACACCTGTCGGAAGGTGGTGCTGCCCATCTCGCAGAAGGTGTACCGCGACAGCAGTTTTACTGCGTGGGTAAGCGGATTCCGACCCCAGTTGGATAGCATTCACCTCCACCGCCCGACTCATTATATATATAAGTCCCGCCCCGCTCCGCGCCACCGCTGGAGCTTCGGCATCCAAGCCGGCTATGGCTACACACCGAAAGGGTTCCTCCCGTACGTGGGTGTGGGTGCAGCCTTCAATTTTAGATGAATAATTCTGCTTTGTTTTCTTGATTAAATGGAACATTTTTGTTACCTTTGTAGTGTTCTAATAAACCTGATATAAACAACATGGTAAAATTTTCTGCTCTGTACAAGATGCTTGAATCCAATGGTTGGGTTCAGACTAAAGGGAAAAAGCACTATAAATATGTGCATCCCGATTTTGATTTCTTCATCCCTGTGGGGAGACATCCCTCGCACGAAGTTCCCTCAGGAACGCTCAAGTCTATACTGGAGCAAGCCAAGATTAAAACGAAAAAGTAAACAAAAGCCACCGCTCTCAAAGAGCGGTGGCATAACACAAGAGAACATGCAAGAAATTACAGCCATTATTGAACGCGGCACGGACGGTGGTTTCGCAATCCGTGCAGAAGAAATTCCCGGAGTCATCGGTTACGGACTCAGCGAGGAAGAAGCTAAGACTGATTTTCTCGAAGTCAGAGAGGAACAAGCGGAATATTATCAGGAGCGCAAAGGTGAGTTCCCATGGTGGGCAAACGCTTCCGTAACGTATCGTTACGATCTTGCTGCATTCTTTCAGGCATTCCCCTTTATCAATGCTACTGAGTTTGCTCGATATATAGGTATCAATCCTTCGCTTATGCGAAAATACAAGCAAGGACTGGTTACAGCATCCGAAAAACAACGTGCACTCATACACGACAAATTAGCTCAGATTATTCAGCAAATGCAACTTGTACAGTTGTAACAGGCATCGGTTTATTAGAACATTCCCTTGCCAGCCCCCATGCCTCAAAGCATGGGGGCTTTTGCTTTTACAAGCCCCCGACAAAATCTTTTGTCTCTTCGTGTACCGTCAGGGAGTCGCCCTTCAGGTACTTATTAGTGGTAGAGATATCTGCATGGCGCGCTTGGTCACGGGCGACCACCACGCCCACGGCGTTAGCCAAATCACGAAGCCCCGTATCTTTCAGGCTGTAAAACTGGTAACAGTCATCCCAACCCATTTTCTTGCGCAGCTTCGCCCATCGGTTGCGGAAGGCGGAAGCACTGAGTCGGGTGTTCCCGGGGCGAAAATCCCGCGTTCCGAACAGGTAGAAATCTCCGGGAGCTTCGAGCACCTTCAAATCGATCATCAATTTCAACAGAACTTTATTGAGCCCGACGACTGCTTCCTTTCCGTTCTTAGTGAACGAAGCATGCACGCGGATTAGCTGGTTCTTGATGGATATGTCCTGCACCTTCAGGTGGGTCAGCTCGTTAGGGCGGATAAAGGTGTAATACTCCATCATGCAGGCCAGGAGGAAATATCGGTCAGTTTCATTCAGTTCGGTACGAAGTCGGCGCAGCATGGTGGGCGACAAGGACTCACGCTTCTTGGCGTCCTCCTTCAGTTTCTTTATCGTAGTACAGGGATTCTTCTCCATGTACCTTTTTTCAACCAGCCATTCACAGAACGTCCCTAACCAGGTAAGATAATTGTTTCGCGTGCAAGCAGAGCTGTCAAGATCCAAGAAAAGGTAATCGAGAAAATCACGAATAAGCCCATCCCGAAGCTGGTACACGTACATGACCTTTTGAACGCTGACGCCCGAGAGCCACTCATTCCACTTCTTGAGATAGGATTGGTATCTCGTCAGGGTGGAAGGCTTCATTACACCAGCACGTTGCAATTTATCAATTGAAAGCAGGTAATAACGGCAGACCTCAGAGTATAGAGTGTACATTCTGTTAGAATCGCCTTGTAAATCCGCCCATACATTCCAGCCTTCACGCAGTCGGGCTGAAATTGTCGTAATCAATTCGGCAGCGCGCTGCCTTCTATCGCTAAGTTTCTTGATATTGTTCAGGCAGTATTTTTTGCGCCTCATTTCGCCCGCAACGGGGTCGAAGCAGAAGAAATCAACGTACCAGCTTTTTCCAGTATGCAGCCGTGGCTGGCTGTAAGGCACCAGTGAATAAGATGATACGCCAGAACGGCAACTTGAATTATTCGAATTGGTTAGAAAATCGTCGATTGGTGAATATTCAGGGGATAGAGTAGGGGAGTGCGAAAGAGAGCCAGGAAATACTCGAGAAGACGATACACTAATAGGATTCATCTCAGCAACGGGGCAACCGTTACCCGTTACAGATTTTGTACCTTTATTAAGGCGAGTAAATTGACGTTTGGGCATTTTTTTTTTGGCAAAAAGCCCCGTACCGAGCTCCACGCCTCAAAATTACTGTCCCGTTTCTGTCCCACCACTGTGGCAGAAAAAAGCGTGAAACCGCTGATTTTCAGCAATTTCACGCCGTTTTTGGCGGAAAGTGAGGGATTCAAACCCCCGGTACGGACAAGCCGTACAGCGGATTTCGAGTCCGCCCCGTTCGATCACTCCGGCAACTTTCCAAAGGATGCGTTGGAGGTATTTCCTCAAACGCGGTGCAAAAGTATGGATAAATTTGTTTCTATCCAACCTCAGCTTCCTTTAATTTATTTCTTCGTGTAGTTTTTATTGAGTCCGGCTACGACCTCACTCGTAATGTCAACAGTCGGATCAGCGTAGAGGACATTGTCGCCACTTTTGCTCAAGATAACCTTGTAACGTCCGTCCTTGTTAAACTCCTTGAGGAAGTCATGGAGGTTCTTGCGTAATTGGTCTTGGTATGTTTGTGTAGCCTCAGCCATTTCTTCTTCAATCTTCATCTGCAGATTTTGAAGAGCCTGCTGTTGCTTTTGCAGTTTAGCTTGTGCCTGTTCGGCCTGTTGTTGTGAAGTATAGCCACCCGATTGGAGTTTCTTTTGGAACTCTACCATCCCGTTTTGGAGAGCTTGGCCTTTGCTGTTCAGCTGTTGGCGGAACTTAGCCTGCTTCGCATCGAGTGCGGCAAGTCCCTCCTTGCAATATTCGTATTGGCTGGCGAGAGAGTCGATATCTACAATGGCAACAGGAGCAGTCGTTTGCGTGGCAGCAGCTTTAGGCAGTCCGTTAGACTTGACCTGTTGTGCGGGTTCTTTCTTGTTGCAACCGGTCAAGCTGAGTCCGGTAGCGATGAGCGCAATGCCCAAGGTGTGTAAGTGCTTCATTGCTTATTGTTTATTTTCTTTTACTCGTTTGCGATTGGTGACTCTTGCGGCGGCATCTTGTGATTGTACGCAGTGGATGCCCTGTTTACGTAGTTCTTTGTTTTGATCAACGTGGAACTTGACAAAGCTTCGACCAACTAACAGACGTACTGACATCAATAAAAGAGCAGGCACCAGCAGAAGTAGGATTATCAAGAAGAGTTTCATACCTAATAAATAAAACTGACTGGGTGATGAAATCGTAAAGAAGGAAGGTTATGCACCGAGGGGAGTTGGGGACAAAAATGCGCTTTTGCTTTTTTGTTCCTACGCTTTACCCTAACTTTGCGTGCAAAACATTTCGGAAGGAAGGGAAGAAGCAATCGGGCTTTGCCTCCGTTATGCTTTCCCTAAGAGCCGTGCAAAAGTAAGCATTTAAATCCAATCATAATGAGTAACAACTCCCTTTTGCAGCCGAGCATCGTGTTCGATTGCTTTGCTGAAGTCAATAAAGTTCCCCGTCCTTCTAAGAAGGAAGAGAAGATGATAGCTTTCCTTCAGGCTTTTGGTGAAGGTTTGGGTCTGCCCACCAAGGTTGATGAAACCGGTAATGTATGTATCAGCAAGCCGGCTACGCCGGGTCATGAACACCGCAAGACGGTGATTTTACAGAGCCACATGGACATGGTCTGTGAGAAAAATAAGGATGTCGATTTCAACTTTGAGACCGATGCCATTCAAACGTATATAGACGGCGAATGGCTGTGTGCCAAGGGTACGACCCTGGGTGCTGATGATGGTATCGGCGTGGCCATGCAGATGGCTATTCTTCAGTCGACCGACATTGAACATGGCCCCATCCAGTGCGTCTTTACGCGTGACGAAGAGACTGGTCTGACGGGTGCTATGGGCATGAAGAACGACTTTATGCAGGGCGATTACCTGATTAATCTCGACTCAGAAGATGAAGGTCAAATCTTCGTAAGCTGTGCAGGTGGTGTACGCACCACGGCTACCTATCCCTTTCCCACCGAGGAAGTACCTGCTGGTTACTACACGTTCCGCGTAGGCGTGAAGGGACTGACCGGAGGACATTCGGGTGATGACATCAACAAGAAGCGGGGCAACGCCAATAAAATATTGGTGCGTTTCCTTTGCAACGAGATGGAGAAGACCGATTTGCGTTTGATTGATATCCAGAGTGGCGGTCTTCACAATGCCATTCCCCGCGAAGGCTATGCCCTTTGTGCTGTTCCTGCTGACCAGAAGGAGCAGATGCGCATAGACTTAAACATTCTGTCAGCAGCAGTCGAAGAGGAATATTCCGTAACAGAGAAGTCTTTGCTCTTCACGCTCGACAGTTGTGAAGCCTCAGCTGTAGCTATGGAGCGTCAGGCAATGCGTCGCATGTTGCTCTCTCTTCAGGCTGTTCATAATGGTGTATTTGCAATGAGTCAGGACATGGAGGGCTTGGTAGAAACTTCCAGCAATCTGGCCAGCATTCACTTAGAGGGCGATCGCGTGGTCGTGACCACCAGCCAGCGCAGCAGTGTGGGCAGTGCCTGTCAACACATGGCTTCAGTGGTGCGTGCAGCCTTCGAACTGGGTGGTGCTGAAGTCTTGACCAATGAGGGTTATCCGGGTTGGAAACTCAATCCGAACAGTGAAATTGTCAAGATTGCCAAGGAAAGTTATGTGAGCCTTTTTGGCAAAGAACCCTTGGTACTCGCCATTCATGCAGGTTTGGAATGCGGACTCTTCTCTGAGAAATACCCCAACTTAGATATGGTCAGCTTTGGTCCGACCCTGCGTGGGGTACACTCTCCCGACGAACGCTTACTCATCCCGACGGTTCAAATGGTTTGGGACCACTTGCTCGACATCTTGAAGCGTGTATAAACAGTCTAAGTTTATTATAGTTTCCCACCCTCATTATTTTTGGGGGTGGGATTTTTTTTGTTTTTCTCCTAGAGATTCAGCGCGTAGGTAGGTGAGAACCCCGGAGGGGTGAAAGGGTCTTAGCCTAGGGTGTAGCGAAGTGGAACCCTAGGTAGGTGATGACGCTCTTTAAAATGTATCGAACCCCGGAGGGGTGGCAGCCAAAAACGAATGCTTGTTGAACGGATTTTATAGACCATAGTTTTCATTTTGTTCCCCCTTGGTCGTATTCAGCTTCCACCCCTCCAGGGTTCGAATGTATTTGAGCGACCGTTTGTTTATCCCAGGGTTCCGCTTAGCTCCACCCTGGGCTAAATCGCTGTCACCCCTTCGGGTTTTATATATCCGTGAGCGGCTTCCTCCTGATTTATCGGGTGGAGCCATCATGGTTGTAAATCGAGATTGTACGGTAGCGGCATGCCGCTGCCTTTAGTAAGAGTAATTTCATCTGCTAAAGAATGATGGCTTATATCCTTCTCTGTATCTTTGCTCCATCAATGTACAATCACACAATGAAAACTCAAGAACACCGACAGAATCGTGACGCCTCCCGCCGAGTGGGAGACTGCTTTGCCGCACAGAGCGTCATGCCCCTGTCACTTCCCTTCTTCGATATAAAAGTAGTGGCAGGTTTTCCCGTGCCGCTTAGTGATGACGAACGGTCTCAGGAGATCGACGTGCTCAGTATGCTTTGTCCGCATCCAGACTCCACTTACCTCATCCGTGTACAGGGAAAGTCAATGATCGATGCCGGAATTCACGATGGCGATTTGGTTATTGTCGATAAAAGTATGCGCTATCCCACAGAGAAACAAATCGCCTTGTGTGAGCTTAATGGAGAATATACGTTGAAGCGGGTCATGCGCAAAGACGGACGGCTTTGGCTCGTACCCGCCAACCCAGATTATCCAGAGATAGCAATCACAGAAGGAGATTGTTTTAGCGTGTGGGGCGTTGTCACGTACATCATCCACCGCCCTGTATTCGATTGAAGTGCTCCCCCTTTCTTCTATTTGTTCCATCCTTCGAGTCCCTTCATCCTCATGTTGTTATGATAGCATTAGTTGACTGCAATAGTTTCTTCTGTTCGGTTGAGAAAGTTTTTCATCCCGGACTGGAAGGTAAACCCGTGTGCGTGCTTTCGAGCAATGACGGTTGTATCGTAGCCTTGACGCCAGAGGCGAAAGCCTTAGGACTGAGACGGGGCGATCCCTTCTTTAAGAAGAAAGAACTGATACGTCGTCATCAGGTGCGCGTCTTTTCTTCCAATTTGACTCTGTATGCAGCCATGTCGAAACGGGTAAACCACATACTTCAAGAGTCCGTACCGCGCACCGATGTTTACTCCATTGACGAGAGCTTTTTATATTTAGACGGGTTGGAGGTTCACTATGATTTAGAGGATTACATGCGCGACGTCGTTCGTAAGGTGAAACTTTACACCGATATTCCTGTTAGCGTGGGTATAGCTCCCACCAAGACCCTGGCAAAGGTAGGCAGTAAGTTTGCCAAGCTATATAAGGGTTACCGTTCAGTCTGTATGATCGATACCGAACTGAAGCGGCGCAAGGCCTTGTCACTCTTGAGCCTCTCCGACGTTTGGGGCATCGGCGCGCAAACCCTTTTGAAGTTGACCTCCCAGGGCATTCACAGCCCCTTAGAGTTTGCCGACAGACCCGAACAGTGGGTTCGGAGCCAACTGCCCCGTTCGGGGTGGCAAACGTGGCAGGAGTTGAATGGCATTCCCTGTATCGATACATCAGAAGTTGCACAGCGCAAGAGCATCTGCACCAGTCGCAGTTTTGGTCAAGAAGTCAGCGACTTCGAAGATTTGCGTTCCTCCGTTTCCACGTTTGCTGCCAGTGTAGCCAATAAGTTGCGCGGTCAGTCCTCGTTGACTTCAGCCATAACAGTCTTTATCGCGACCAATCGTTTCAGCGAAGTCATACCTCCTTATGCCAATTCGCAGACCATCCTCTTGCCGGTTCCCACAGCCGACACAATCGAACTTACGCAAGCGGCTACGAAAGCTTTAAGCACCATTTATCGTCCAGGGTTGGCTTATAAGAAAGCGGGTGTAATACTGAGTAAAATCTCTGATGCATCTCCGATGCAATATGACCTCTTCGACGAAATTCCCAATCGTCCTGCCCGCATCGAGTTAATGAAGCGCATGGATGAGCTGAATAAACGGTTCGGGTTTAACAAAATCCATTTAGCCTCCACAGGCGAGGGCAAGCAGGCTTGGCATATCAAAAGCGAGTTTCGTAGTGGAAATTACTTGACGGACATCAACGAATTGCTGACAGTTCAAGTATGACGGAGTTTTTCAAGAAAAACAGGGGGGGAGGGCTCGTTCATTAGATACAGTCGGGAAAGCCCAATCCCCCCCCCTGATTGATTTATTTATCGGTGTAGTCCTTAGTCCTCGTCCACGTCGTTGCCATAGGCTAATTCGATGTCAATAAACTGGATGACCAACTGACATAGTTCACCATTTTCGTCAATGCCCCAATAGACCGGATAATCACCATCACCAAATCCAGATTGGAAAATGGGAATGTGATACTCCGTTCCTGGCACTTGCCAGTTCAGCCAGTCTCCGCCTTTACGTTGGTAGTCTGGGTGGCGTTGGTAATTTTCTTCAAATAAAGCGGCGAAATATCCATCGTAAGTATTGTCGTCGGGATGCTCCTTACACCATTGTTCATTCCAGTCGCAGTAGCTACGGTAGACCACTTCATCACAGATGCATCCTAGGCCCGCGTCCACGCAAAAACCAAAGTACGAACCCTCTTCCAATGTGTCAAGATCTTCTATCCCAATTAATGCTTCATAGAACCGAACAGCCCGCTTCTCATTGAAGCGCAACCGTACGGCAGCATAGCGGGCACAATCTTCGTCCATCGGTTTGACAACACATATTTCGGTTGCATATTGACCGATAGGAGCCTTTTGGAAGTAGGGACGTTCGCCTTTGTTGGTCAGGTAAACCAAGGGATCGCCAACTAAAACCTTTCCACTGGGTAAATCACAGAACCCGATATTCATGGTTGTTAATGATTGACCAGCTATTTCTTCTTGTTCGAAATAAGAATTGAGATCTACAAGACAAGCGGTTTTCTCTTTGACTGATCTCCATTTCTCAATCCAGTCATTGCTTATTTCCTTCATGGTGCTTCATTTATTAAGGGTGGATAATGGTATATTCTTTAAAGTAGGTGTTGAAATTTAGTTATACAGACAATGCGATACAAGAACGTGATTGTATGTGCAAGCATTTCGGTTGAAAATAATTTTTAGCACCTACTTATTGTTAGGCTATTGACAATGTGTTCGTTGAGTTATTTGTTTGACGTATTTCGATGGGTTATCCTGCAAGGTTTGCACTGGTAATACCTTTCTTCAAAGAACCATTAATTTCTACGACATGTCCCCAAAACATATCATCATCGTCATAGAAAGCACTAAAATTACCGCTTGGCGTGATGGATATTTCCGAGAGTGTTATACGTCTTGCAAAAGTATCCTCTGTGATGGGTAGGGCATCCTTCTTTTCCTCATCGTCAGCCAACCATTCGTTAGCCAGTGAAGTCAGCTCCTGTGAAGCAAATTTCCGCATGGTTTTATCCCATACGTCCTGCTCAGCAATCCACTTTCTCGCTGCTGTGCGGGCACGACTCCATGAGGATTTACTCTCTGGGTTAACCTCAAGCATGAAAGGTATCTCATTGCCCTTCCATAAGAGTGTAGTCTCAAACATGCCAAGTTCTCGATTAAGTACCAGTGTTCCTAGTATTTTGTCCTCAACGATTACAGGCTTGTTATATTTCATCCAAACCATTTCCAAATCTGGGCAGGTAACAGCTTGTTCCAGTACTTCTATGACAGCCCAACTATTGAATTTTTCCTGGGGAGTATGTTGGGGCATATATTCATCCAACAGCTTTCTAACCTTGATACGACAGATTTGTCCTCTTTCGAATCGTGTCCAACCTTTTTCCGTATTTCTTTCTTCCTCAGTGACGGGCCACTCCAGTCGTCCCTCTCGAAGATCTATTTCTCCAGTGGAACAAAACACCATGCCTAGGGCTATGACTGTCATATCCCAAAATCCATTATCATATCCAGCTCCCAGAGTACGTTGGATGAGAACGATTACCTCCTTTTCTTCCGAATCGTATCGCTCATAAAATTTTTCAAATTGATTATTCATACGCGTTCATATAGGATTGCAGCTTACTGCCGTAAGGCGGCATAGCTTTTTGTTGTCAACATATTATTCATCCACTAAGTCAGCCAAACGATCCATAGCAGGTTGCAAATCTTCAGGGATTCCTTCTTCCCAAGAAGGGACTTCTAATACAAGGCCCTCCAAAGGAGTGAACATATCTTGAGGAATTGGAACCTTAAACTCCGAAGGATTCAAATCTGCTGTCCAGTCATATCCATCTTGATATGGGTCATGTTGGGGATTAAAAGCATAGCATTGCTTTTTGTAAAAGCCAGACGTGTAATTCCGTTCAAGTGTCTGAATTATGTCGTAATCTTCAAGATACCACTTTTCTGCGTTTTTACATTCCTCTCGGTCTGCAAACCTTTTACTGAACCCTGGAGCCATCAGCCAATATAGCAGCAGGCATGTTCCTTTGTCTGTATCTGGCTGCTCAACAATCCATTGGATGACTTTCTTAGGATTATCAAAATTCCATGTTAAAGCCAACATTTGGCGTACTTCTGGGTCATGTTTCTTCAAGTAATCAATGACAAGCTCGGCGCTCAGTTCATCGTAAGCGTCTTCATCAATACGTTCATCACCCCAATCGTAATTTTCGTCTAAAAGTTTATTTATAAAGTCCATAATTGTAATTTGTAGATTTGTTGATAATGTTCGGCAGCTTGCCGCCGTTAGGCGGAACAGGTGCGTGTTAGCTACGT
>Garnier_p2__coassemble_1689_pt1 | contig 17969 bp, 11 predicted proteins | sample Garnier_p2__metabat2_high_PE_025 | metagenome-assembled genome bin Garnier_p2
AGACAGTAAAAGCTCCGTTTGGGATAGCAGTTTCAGAGACGGTTTGTAAGGTGAGGTCGGATACCGTCATACGAACAGATAGGTTTAAGGAAGAAAGAAGGCTGATTGCGACGATAGTCTATGAGGGTAGGGGGTATAGCATCTTGGGGCTGTTGGAAACAATCTCTTGGGATGTTAAAGAGGGGAGGAAGGATTATGCCTTTCAGGGTTTGTGGGTAATGGGTTGGAAGGAAAGAAAAAGGTCGGTGGGTGAAGCTTATGGAGAAAACTTTCATTGGCACCTTATCAAAAAGAGAGAAATGCTTACGAAGGCCTTCCGAACTCTCGAAGTAGAAGGTTTTTCTTGATAAATAGAAGAAATGTCCGAAACATTTTGTTAGCGAATCTTCATTGTCTTGGATAGACGGATTTTCTTGACAGGGTATAAGGGTTTTATCTGAAAAAGTGTACCTTTGCACAAAATTATCGTTGGGGTGCAGGTTTTATAGCCTTGTCAACCTCTATCAATGAACACTAAAATGGGTATTTTACAAGACAGATTAGCAAAGTACACTTTACCGCAAGAGTATCAAGCGAAAGGAGTATATCCTTATTTCCGTGAAATAGAAGGTAAACAAGGCACTGAAGTGGAAATGGGCGGACATCACGTATTGATGTTCGGTTCAAATGCTTATACAGGCCTGCCTGGTGATGAGCGCATCATCAATGCTGGTATCGAAGCTATGAAGAAATATGGCTCAGGCTGTGCGGGCTCTCGCTTCTTGAACGGTACGCTCGATCTTCACGTACAATTGGAGAAAGAGTTGGCTGAGTTCGTAGGTAAGGAAGATGCCCTTTGCTATTCCACCGGTTTTACGGTTAACTCTGGCGTAATCTCTTGTTTGACGGGTCGTGAAGACTATATTATTTGTGACGACCGCGACCATGCTTCTATCGTAGACGGTCGCCGCCTTTCCTTTTCAACTTGCTTGAAGTACAAGCACAACGATATGGCTGACCTCGAACGTCAGCTTCAGAAGTGTGCTCCGGAAGCAGTCAAGCTGATTGTGGTAGACGGTGTGTTCTCCATGGAAGGTGATTTGGCTAAGTTGCCCGAAATCGTTAAACTGAAGCATAAGTATAACGCAACAATTATGGTTGACGAAGCACACGGTATCGGTGTGTTTGGTCGTCAAGGTCGTGGTGTGTGTGACTATTTCGGATTGACTGACGAGGTAGACTTGATTATGGGTACCTTCAGTAAGTCTTTGGCTTCGATCGGTGGCTTCATCGCTGCAGACAAGAGCATCATCAATTGGTTGCGTCACAACTCACGTACCTATATCTTCTCAGCTTCCAATACACCTGCCGCTACGGCATGTGCTCGTGAGGCACTCCACATCATTCAGCAGGAGCCCGAACGTATCGAAGCACTTTGGGACGTGACGCGTTATGCCTTGAAGCGTTTCCGTGAGGAAGGCTTTGAAATTGGCGATACGGAGTCTCCGATTATCCCGCTTTATGTGCGTGACACTGAGAAGACTTTTGTGGCTACTGCCCGTGCTTTCGAGGAAGGCGTGTTTATCAATCCCGTGATTCCTCCTGCTTGTGCTCCCCACGATACCCTCGTTCGTGTGGCATTGATGGCTACGCACACCAAAGAACAGGTAGACCGTGCCGTTGCTTCACTTGGCAAGGTGTTCCGTGAATTGGAAATCATCAAATAAATAAGTTGATAGCAGAATTGGAAGTTGGGAAGTTGTTAGATGAAAGCCTGGGGCAATTGTCTACAGGTGCTTAGGCACTGCTTCTCCTCGTTCTACGCATCAACAGTTCATTCAATCGATTATAAAACTCACTATTTCTCAATAACTCTTATGGAAAAAAGCGCATTACAGATTGCACGTGCCGCTTACCAGCCCAAACTCCCCGCTGGTCTTCGTGGCAATGTGAGCATCAAGGAAGGTGAACCCACTCAGAGCGTGGGCGATCAGGAAGAAATCAAGAAGCTCTTCCCCAATACGTACGGTATGCCTCTCGTTGAGTTTGTACCCAGTTCTGAAAAGAAGGAATATGCTCCGATGAACATCGGTATCATCCTTTCTGGTGGTCAGGCTCCTGGTGGTCACAACGTAATCTGCGGCCTTTACGACGAATTGAAGAAGCAGAATGCAGCTAACAAGCTCTACGGCTTCTTGATGGGTCCTGGCGGCTTGGTTGATCACAAGTATATCGAACTGACTGACGCTGTCATCGATGAATATCGTAACACAGGTGGTTTCGATATGATCGGTTCTGGTCGTACGAAGCTCGAAGAAGAAGATCAGTTCGAAAGCGGCTTGAAGATTATCCGTGAACTCGGTATCAAGGCTGTAGTTATCATCGGTGGTGACGACTCTAATACGAACGCTTGTGTATTGGCTGAGTACTACGCTGCTCACAACTATGGCGTACAGGTTATTGGTTGCCCCAAGACGATTGACGGTGACTTGAAGAACGAGCAGATTGAAACTTCTTTCGGTTTCGACACGGCTTGTAAGACTTATGCTGAAGTTATTGGTAACATTCAGCGTGACGCTAACTCAGCTCGCAAGTACTGGCACTTCATTAAGTTGATGGGTCGTTCTGCTAGCCACATTGCTTTGGAATGTGCACTCCAGTGCCAGCCCAACGTGTGCATCGTAAGTGAAGAGGTTGAAGAGAAGAACCAGACGCTCGACGATATCGTTACTTACATTGCAGGTGTTGTAGCTAAGCGTGCAGCTAACGGTAACAACTTTGGTACGGTATTGATTCCCGAAGGTTTGATCGAGTTCATCCCCGCTATGAAGAAGCTCATCGCTGAGTTGAACGACTTGCTCGCTACTCCTGAAGCTGCTAATGTTGCTGCTACGGAACAGCGTGCATGGATTCTCGGTAAGCTCTCTAAGGAGAATGCTGCTATCTATGAAAGCCTCCCCGAAGGTGTGGCTAAGCAGCTCACGATGGAGCGTGACCCCCACGGTAACGTACAGGTTTCACTCATCGAGACTGAAAAGCTCCTCTCAGAAATGGTTGCTAGCAAGCTCGCTGCTTGGAAGCAGGAAGGTAAGTTCGTAGGTAAGTTTGCTGCTCAGCATCACTTCTTCGGTTACGAAGGTCGTTGCGCCGCTCCTTCTAACTACGATGCCGACTACTGCTATGCACTCGGTACCAGCGCCGCTCAGCTCGTTGCTAATGGCAAGACGGGTTACATGGCTATCGTAAAGAACACGACGGCTCCTGCTGAACAGTGGATTGCTGGTGGTGTGCCTATCACGATGATGATGAACATGGAGCGTCGTAACGGTAAGATGAAGCCCGTAATCAAGAAGGCACTTGTTCGTTTGGATGGTGCTCCCTTCAAGGCATTTGCTGCTCACCGTGAGGAATGGGCTGAACAGACTGCATTTGTTTACCCCGGTCCTATCCAGTACTTCGGTCCGACGGAAGTTTGCGACCAGTGCACGATGACGCTGAAGCTTGAGCAGGGTAAGTAATCTTTGCTCGTAAGACACCTTAAAGGATTAGGAATCAACACTTCATTTGAAACGCATTCAATGGCTTGGTCGCTTCATTCTTTTTGAAGTGCGCCGTGTGTTTCTAAGGAGGTAGTGTATTCCTAATCCTTCTTTTATTTCGCTTATCCATTCTCCTTTTGAGGCGTAGGAAAGGTAGATGATTGAATCCTAATTCCAGGCTGCATTACCTTATCCTTCAATCGCTTCAGAACCTCATCACCTTATCACCGAATCACCTCATCACTTATGTCGGTAAAAAACTCTCGAACGGTACGCGGACCACAGCGCGCAACGGGTAAACGACGTGCAACAAAGGCTTATCAGAGTTCTGCTCGATTGAAACTCCATGCCATTGAGTTAAAGGCGCGTTCTATCTTCTTGCGTTTGTTGATGGTATTGGGAGTGGGGCTTTTTTGTTACCTGATGTACATTTACTTCGTCAGACCTTATACCCTCAAGTGGCAGGCACTCTATGGTAAAGAAGTTTACCCAGAGGGATTTTCGATTCGAGGAGTAGACGTAAGTCATCATCAGGGTGATATCAATTGGGAAAAATTATCCCGTTCGGCTGTAGGGAATGAACCTATTTCGTTTGTATTTATCAAGGCAACGGAAGGTCAGGACTTCTTGGATGAAAACTTCAATGAGAATTTTTACGAAGCGCGTGAGCATGGTCTCATACGCGGAGCCTATCATTATTTTAAACCGAATGTTTCTGCCGACAAACAAGCGCGTTACTTCTTGAAGCAGGTGCATTTGGAAGAAGGTGATTTGCCGCCGGTACTCGATATAGAGGAAGTGGGCAATCTGACACCCGAAGACTTACGCAAAGCCAGTTTAACCTGGTTGAAAGCTGTAGAGAAGCGTTATAATGTGCCACCGATTCTCTATACAAACTATAAGTTCAAAGTCGATTATCTCAATACGAAAGAATTTGAGCGTTATCCTTATTGGATTGCTCATTACTATGTGCCCAGTCTCACTTATAAAGGTCCTTGGAAGTTTTGGCAGCACACGGACTGTGGCAAAGTGGCTGGTATTAAGGGAAAGGTAGACTTGAATATCTACAATGGTTCGATGTATGACCTTCGGCGTCTTTGCTTGGATGAGATTCCATAGCGCATTGGACGCTTTTCCTATGAAGGATTTAATTCTCATGCGTGAACCGAATTGTTCGTTTCTTCTTTTTTATTACTCTCAAACGCTTCGTACTTTCTCGTTTTAAAAAGTGCGAAGCGTTTGACTTTTAAGAGAAATCGTTTACGCAGGTGCCGAATATATTTTTTATCTTTGCCGCCATGGAATTTCAGAAGACCTTATCTCGCTTTTTCAATATGCACAATAGCTGTGCTTTGGCACTCTCGTTGTTGATGTTTGCTCCTGCTCCCGCTTTGGCTCGTAAGAAAGACAAAAATCCGGGGCAGGGTATGGCCGCGTACATGGCTATCGAGCCGGATGTGATGGCTGTAAAGGCAGAAGGTGAACGGAGAGTAGAGCACGCAGCTGCCGTGTTCATTCATCAGTCGCATGCCCGCATCAATTCCAAATATAAGGAAGGTATCGATGTTTCCCATTACCAGGGAAGTATCGATTGGGATGAAGTAGTCAATGGTACTTCCATTTCGTATGCCTATCTGAAGGCTACGGAGGGAGCTTCCTTGGTGGACAAAACCTATGAGCGCAATCTTTCGGAGGCGCGTCGGGTAGGCTTGAGTGTGGGTAGTTACCATTTCTATCGTCCCAACATCGATTGGCGCAAACAGTTTGACAACATGACTTCCGTAGTGAAGCCAAGTGAACAAGACTTGGTGCCCATCATTGACATCGAACATCGAGGCTCGGTGAGCTATGAGACTTTTATATCCGATTTGCGTACCTTCATTCAGAAGGTGACGGAGTTCTATGGTAAGAAGCCCTTGCTCTATACGTACCACAATTTCTACAACCGCTACTTGCTCGGTGAGTTTAAGGATTACCATTTCATGATTGCGCGTTATCGTACGGATTCGCCCACACTGAATGATGGCAAGGATTACATCATGTGGCAGTACACGGCAACTGGTTCTATTCCGGGCATTCGAGGCAATGTAGACCGTTCGCGTATCATGGACAATTACTCTTTGCATCAAGTCAAGATGTAAAAACACTTGAGGCCGTTCGGGTAAGGGAACGCTTCAATCAACGTTAGGTAACGGACGACAGTAGGTGATTCCGCATAAGGAAGCCTGCTTTCGTCCGTTATTTCTTTCTTCTAAAAGGGTAGTGACAGGTGTATTTTAACCGTCCGGTTGCATCTCCCTCTTCTTCTTACGGCAAAAGGTCGGGAGAAATTACTAATTTTGCGCTCAAATCAAATAGAAGAAGCTATGCTTACTATCAAACAAATCATTGAAGACAAAGAAGCCGTGATTCGCGGCTTGGAAAAGAAACAATTCAAAGGTGCGCGTGAAGCTATTGATCGCGTGTTGGAAATCGATAATAAACGCAAGGAAGCCCAGGTGCAGGTGGATGCACTCAAGGCTCAGGTGAACAGCCTTTCCAAGAGCATCGGTGGTCTGATGAAGGAAGGCAAGAAGGACGAAGCTGAAACGGTGAAGCAGCAGGTGGCTGACATCAAGGCTAAGACCAAGGAACTTGAAGAAGTCATGAAGCAGGCAGAGGACGATAAGCGCGATTTGCTTTGCACCATCCCCAATGTACCTTACGATTTGGTTCCCGAGGGTAAGAGTGCCGAGGACAACCTGATTGTAAAAACGGGTGGTCATGATACGGTTCTTCCCGAAAATGCACTTCCTCACTGGGAACTGGCCAAGAAGTACAACCTCATCGACTTCGATTTGGGCGTAAAGATTTCGGGTGCAGGTTTCCCCGTTTATATTGGTCAGGGTGCTCGTTTGCAACGTGCATTGATTAACTTCTTCCTCGATGAAGCCCGTGCTGCTGGTTATACGGAAATCATGCCTCCGACGGTAGTTAACCAGGCTTCAGGTTATGGTACAGGACAGTTGCCCGATAAGGAAGGTCAGATGTACCACTGTGAGTTGGATGACCTTTACCTCATCCCCACGGCTGAGGTGCCCGTTACCAACATCTACCGTGATGTAATTCTCAACGAAGATCAATTGCCTATCAAGAATTGTGCTTACACACAGTGCTTCCGTCGCGAGGCTGGTAGCTATGGTAAGGATGTGCGCGGTTTGAATCGTCTGCATGAGTTCTCTAAGATTGAAATCGTACGCATCGACAAGCCCGAACATTCCGAACAGTCACACCAGGAAATGTTGGCTCACGTAGAAGGCCTTTTGCAGAAGTTAGAGTTGCCTTATCGCATTCTCCGTCTGTGTGGTGGCGACATGAGCTTTACGGCTGCTATCTGCTACGACTTCGAAGTATACAGCGAGGCCCAGAAGCGTTGGTTGGAAGTTAGCTCTGTTTCCAATTTCGATACTTATCAGGCCAACCGTTTGCAGTGCCGTTACCGTGGAGCAGACAAGAAGATTCAGCTCTGCCATACACTCAACGGTTCAGCTTTGGCTTTGCCCCGTATCGTGGCCGCTTTGCTCGAAGACTTCCAGACTCCCGAAGGCATCCGTATCCCGAAGGCATTGCAGCCTTACATGGGATGTGATATGATTAAGTAAGGACTGGTTCTATACATAATCAGTTGAAGAGTTGAGAGGCTTAGAAGTTTATAAGTTTAGGAGTTCAGAGCTTGGCACCAAGCTAAGTCTCAACTCCTTAACTCTTCAACTTCTTAGCTTCTCAACTCTTTAAGCTTTCATCTCTTCTACTTCTATATTTCTATACTCTCTTTCCTTTCCTCTTTAACTCTTTCCCATTTATGCGCATTCTTTCAATTGATTATGGTAAGAAACGGACGGGTATTGCTGTCACTGATTCCTTGCAGATTATTGCCAACGGACTGACTACTGTCGATACGTCTGATCTCATCAAGTTCTTGAAGGAATATACTGCAAAGGAAGCGGTCGAACGCTTCGTGTTGGGACTTCCGACCCAACCCAACGGTCAGCCTTCTGACAATCTGCCTCGTGTCCAGGCTTTTGCTGAAAAATTGGCCAAGGTTTTTCCGCAGATTCCCGTCGAATTTTATGACGAGCGTTTCACTTCCGTCTTGGCTCATCAAGCCATTTTGGACAGTGGCATCGGTAAGAAGCGTCGCAGACAGGATAAAGGGCTGGTCGACGAAATCAGTGCCTGTATCATTTTGCAAAGCTATCTGGAAAGTAGAGGAAGATAAGCGAGAGAAGGTGAAAGCGCTCGATTTGTTCACAGAGTCGACTACCAGCTTAAAGCCGAAAGTCGTTCATACGACTTTCCTTATCTCCCCATAATCCCGTACCCTCATTAATAACTTCTACCTTCGAAGAGAGGCGTAGAGGAATAATCCCTATATCCCCATGATTCTCCCTATTTATACCTACGGTATGCCCGTGCTTCGCAAGGAAGCTGAGGACATTACCCCCGACTATCCTGAACTCAAGCAACTCATTGCCGATATGTTTGAAACCATGTATCGCAGTGACGGCGTGGGTTTGGCAGCTCCGCAGATTGGCAAACCCATTCGTTTGGTTGTCATTACGCTCGATGTTCTGAAAGACGACTATCCTGAATATGCCGGATTTAATAAGGCTTACATCAATCCGCATATCCTCGAATACGACGATACCGAAACGAAGTCAATGGAAGAGGGTTGTCTCAGTGTGCCGGGCATTCACGAACCCGTGCGCCGTCCGACCCGTATCCGTGTGAAGTACATGGATGAAGACTTCCAGGAACACGACGAATGGGTAGAAGGCTATCTAGCCCGAGTGATGCAACACGAGTTCGACCACCTCGACGGTCATCTTTTCGTAGACCGTTTAGCTCCCCTTCGTAAACAAATGGTACGCAGCAAGCTGACCCAGATACTGAAGGGCAAGTTCCGTTGCGCTTACAAGGTGAAGTCACCGAAGTAGGAAGGAGACCAGAAGGTCAGAAGTTTAGAAGTGAAGGAGTGTCATCATTCAGAAATGACGAAGGTGAGCTGAGCTACATCCTTCAACCTTTCGACTCTCAACTCCTCAACCTTTTGACTCCTCAACTGATAAACTCTTCCACTCTTATGAATACGAATATCCCACCGAAACATCAGGTACGCACAGCCGGAGCAACTGCTTTCTCGGCAGTGCGTATCTTTTTTTTATCCCTCTTTCTCCTGCTTTCGGGAGGAAGTGTGCGTGCACAAGTCGATGCCGAGATGGTGACCATCATGGGGCGCAACGCCTTGAGTGTTGACGACTACCTCACCGCCATCCGTTATTTCAATCAAGCCATCGAAGCCAAACCCTTCCTTTCGCGTCCGTACTATTATCGTGCTTATGCCAAATTCACCCTCGAAGACTATACGGGGGCGGCAGCAGACTGTGACCGAAGCATCGAGCTTAATCCCTTTATCGTCGAAGTCTATCAGCTTCGTGCCCTTTGCCGCATCCACAACGAAGACTTCACCGGTGCTGTTTCTGACTATACCCGTACCCTGCGCGAACTTCCCGACGAACAAGGAGCCCGTTACAACCGTGCCCTTTGTTACCTGCAACTCAAGGAATACCCTCAAGCCAATGCAGACCTGGACTATATGCTTCAGCGTTGGCCCAAGTATTACCGCACTTACATGATTAAGGCACAGGTAGCCTTGGAGCAGAAAGACACCGTCGGCGGAATGCGTTGGGTAGACAGTTTGTTGGTCAAGAATCCTAAGGAGGCTGCAGCCTGGAGTTTCAAGGGACGTTACGAGTTAAGCCGAGAACATTATGCCTTGGCAGATTCCTGTCTGACCCAAGCTCTTCTTCTGCAACCCAAAGACTTCGAACTCTATGTCAGCCGCGCCCAAGCTCTTCATGCTTTAGGTCGATTTGGGCAGGCCATTGCCGATTACGACCAAGCCATCCAACTCCAACCCCAACATTTCGTAGCCCACTACAATCGGGGTTTGCTCCGTTCCTTTGTCGGCGACCTCAACCGCGCCATCAAGGACTTCGACTTTGTACTCTCCATTGAGCCCGACAATACCCTCGCTATTTACAACCGTGCCCAGCTTCGTGCCCAAGTAGGCGATTTTCGTGGAGCCATTGCCGACTATACCACGTTGATAAAGGAATATCCCCAATTCTCATACGGTTACCTGGCGCGAGCCGAATGTCGCCGTAAGATAGGAGATGTCAAAGGAGCTGTGGCTGACGAAACGTGGGTGGCACGCCGCAACCTCGACCTCGCTTATGGAAAGGCGAAGCCCACGAAGGGGAAAAAGGTACGCCTACGTTCCGAACATGCCTTGGAGCAATATCAGCAATTGGTTGCTGAAGATCCCGACACCGTGCGCAATGTCTTTGGTACCCTTTATGGCAAAGTACAAAATGAGAAAGTCGGTAGTGACCTTCTTCCCATGTACGCTTTGAGTTTCCGTCCCGTCTTTACCAAAGGTTATCACAGCATTGGTTTCTTGCCCGAAGTTGCGAAGTTCGTCAGTGCAAAGAGTGAAGGCCGCAAACTCTGTCTGACAGCCGAGGCCGATGCTACCGCAGCCAGCGATGCCGACCACGATGCCCGTCATTTAGAAAGCAAGATGCCCCAATGGTCCCTGCTCGAACAGACCTTGGTACGTTCAGCCATTGCCGCCGCCCGCTATGATTACACCTCCGCCCTCAACGAGGCCAACCAAGCCGTGCGTGCTGATTCCACGAGTTTGGTCGCTCGTATGCAGCGAGCTTCCATCTTGGCGCGTAGTGTAGCCAGTTCCACCCTTGCCCCCGACGAAGCCAAGGCCCGTTTAGCTTTAGCCACAGCCGATTTGCGTCAGGCCGAATCGTTCAGTCCGCAGAGTGCCTACGTAGCCTACAATCAAGGTTGCCTGCTGGCTCAGCAAAAGCTCACCACCGAGGCCCTCGAAGCCTTCACCCGTGCCATTCGTCTTGACTCCCGTTTGGCAGAAGCCTATTACAACCGCGCCATGCTCTACCTCCATCAAGACCAGCGCGACAAAGCCGTCAGCGACTTCAGCCGCGCCGGTCAGTTAGGACTTTACAAGGCATACGCTCAGCTCAAGGCCATGCAAGAGGCGAAGGGGAAATAGGAATAGGATTCCTCCCTTTGAATTTTTGCCTCTTCGTTTGTACATCACTAAGACTCTTTCTGTCTAACTATTAGTTAGCCCTAAAATGTATGCAGTCTTATTCCTTAGTGGATAGACTGCATGTATTTTGGGGCTTCTTATTTAGCGTTATCCTTATATTTTTAGAAACTAGATATAAATTGACAGAAGCGGAAAATGCGTTATTCATCTAATAAATCTTATATTTGGAGCGAAATCAGACTCTTAATAGGAGCGGCAAGTTTATCATGTTTTTGATTCCCTGTTAAATCTTTAGATATTAGACCCCCATATCTCTATTGTCTGGTTTGTTTTTCCTAGATTATTAATTAAGATACCTACCTATTATGATTACTAAAACATTTCTTCCAACGTTGTTGGCGGCAGGTAGTATGTTACTATCATGTCCACTGGCATTTGCACAGTCGGCAGCCGATGAGGCCGATGTAATTCGATTAGATGCGCGTCATTCTAATGGGCAGTATCGCCCCAACGAAGTGATTGTAAAGTTTACAGAGACCAGTCGTGCACAGATGATGCAGTCTCCCCAGGGATTAACCCGTTCGGGAGTACGGGCTGTTGATGAGGTGCTCCGTTCGTTAGGGGTGAAACGTGTTGAAGCATTGATGCCCTTGACGGGGGCAGAACGCTTCCAGCGCAAGACTCGTTCTTTTAATGGAACAGAGGTGGCAACTCCTTCGTTAGCTAATGCCTACGTGATGGAAATCGATTCGAAGCATTCTGTACGCGAGGCTGTAAAAGCCTTGGAGGCTGTAGGCGATGTGGAATATGCTGAACCCAACTATTTGGTGCATGCTTTGGCGGCTCCCGAAGAACAACTCAATATTAATGATCCCTTGTACAATGTGCAGTTTGGTATAGCTGCTATCAATCTGTATGGACTTTGGACGAAACCCATTATCAACGATACACCTCCCGTTATTGCTATCTTGGATACGGGAGTAGATATTTATCATCCTGACCTCAAAGGCAATATTTGGACAAACAAACGCGAGACTGCGGGTGTAGAAGGTTATGACGATGATAATAACGGCTATACAGACGATTTGCATGGCTACGACTTTGTTAATCAGACAGGAATGTTGGCTGATTATAATGGTCACGGCACACACTGTGCCGGTATCGCTGCTGCAAAAGGCTTTAATGGAATCGGTATCATTGGCGCTAATCCGAATGCCAAAATCATGTCGCTTGCGGTCATGCAGAGTAATGGCACGGGCGATGTGGCCACCATTATCAAGGCCGTAGATTATGCTGCAGCTAATGGTGCGCAGGTCATTTCGATGAGTTTGGGTACCTATGCTCATTCTGTGGCTTTTAAGCAGGCACTCGGACGAGCTTATCAGAAGTCTGTATTGGTGGCAGCTGCAGGTAATGATGGGCGTCCTATTTCTTTATTACCTATGTTCCCGGCAGCTTATAACTTTGTATTGGGCGTACAGGCTGGGAAAACTACAGCAGGCTTAGCTGGTTTTTCCAATTATGACGATGATGGACCCATTTTTACAGATTATGGAGAAGAAGAACTCTATAACTATGAGTTGTTCGCTCCAGGTGTGGGGATTATGTCAACCTATCCGAATGGTCAATACAAGCGTCTGAATGGTACATCTATGGCGACGCCTTTGGTTGCGGGTGCTATTTCTCGTTTGCTTCAGTCGAAGGAGTATGGCAATAAAGAAGAACTCTTTGGCGACTTGATTAATTCAAAGACCTTATTAGGTAACTTGGATATCTTAGCGGCCTATCGTTTGACGGATGCGGATCGTAAACCCGAACTTCAGATGGTTTCTGCTGAATTGGTGGATAGCCTGTATGGAAGTGATGGCGATGGCAAGCCTGATGCTGGCGAAACGGTGGAATTTTATCCTATTCTGCGAAATTCCTGGGGTACAGCTAGAAACATCAAGGTACGCATTGAATGTGCTGAACCTGTCAATAACTTTGCGGAAATACTTATACCTGAAATCGATTTTGGTTCTACCCTGAATAGCTATGCCAAGAATAAAGCCAAAACCCCTCTCAAAGTACGGTTTAAAGAAAATGTAGTAGATGGTCGCATTTGTCGTCTGAAACTGATTGCCACGGCAGACAATGTTCCCACCTTGGAACAAGAGTTTGAAGTGGTTGCTGAAAATGGAGTTGAATTAGGCGGTGTTATAAAGGAAGATATGACTCTGCATGCAGGGGTGCATTATATTGTGACAAAGACTTTGGCTGTACCTGATGGCCGTACGCTGACGATTGAGCCTGGGGTTGTGATTAAGTTTAAGGATAATACAGGTTTGAAAATTTCAGATCATGGAACATTGATTGCGGAAGGGCTACCTGGAAAAATGATAACCTTTACAAAGGCTGACTTACTACCTTGTGGAAATATTTCTATAGGTGGTTGGTATACTACGTTTAAATATTGTCGTTTTGTAGATGTAGAATTTATAGGTACTTACTTGAATTTAATTGATTGTTTAGTTCAGAACTACAAAGGCAGTAATATCTTTTATTTGGAGCGTTCCAATCTTATAAATAGTAATTGCAGCTCTTGTTTTGCAAGTAGTGGAAAATATTCAAATGTAGTTGAGTGTGGTGGGTCTGCTGCTAATGACATATTTCGTGCTAATAGTTTTCTGTCTTCTAATTTGTTTTCAAACTATTATCATGACTATTTAAAAGCAGCGTCTTGCTATAGTGAATCTCCTCTTTTCTATACCAATCCACTTCCCAACTATTTCGGAACAGGTCGCGAAGATATTGCCAGAAGTATGGTGTTAGATATCAATAATTCTTGTAACGGGACGTATATATCCTACGCCGAATACGACTTCTCCAATATGCCCACACGTCCTATTGCCGAAGCTCATGGTATCGTATGGAAGGTGGTTGTTGATGGCTACGATGCCCAAGACCAATTTGAAGAGTTGCCTCCCTTGGGCGTAGGTAAGCATAAGTTTGAAGTTTACTTCAACCGTCCCATGAATAAGAATAAGATTCCTATGGTGGCTATGGGCGTGCGTCCTCCTTATACCCAGCAGGTGATTGCAGAGGACGGTAGTTGGAATGAAGCTGGGGATGTGTACACCGCTTATTTTACGATTACAGGTAAACAAAATATCGATGGATTGAACCGTATCTATGTAGCAGGAGCCGAGGACGATGAGTTCTTTGAAATCCCCGAAGAAAAGTGTCGCTTCAATGTCAACGTACAGGCCGCAGGTTCACTCTCTACGGGCTTCTTTGCTGAAGCAGGCTTGGGTCGTGTCAATCTGTCATGGCAGGATCTTGACCTCAACTTTGAGGATATCATGGGATACAATATGTATCGTATCAATCCTGAGGAGGAGCATTTCGTGTATGACGTGTTTGGTAATAAAATTTGGGATTACGAAAAGGGCGATTACAAAACCGAATGGCGTAACGATACTATCCTTCTCAATAAGACCCTTATCGAAGCGGGTGATACCACCTATACCGATTATGATGTAGTCCCCGGTAAGACCTATCAGTATTACTATAAGGTGATGACGACTGCGCTCAAGGAAAACGATCCGTCGAAGATTATAGCCGTAACTCCCTTGACTGCTACGAAGGGCGATGCCAACGGTAGTGGACAGGTGGACGTAGCCGACGTGTTGAGTACAGTCAACTATGCATCGGGTATGACACCCAAGCCCTTTATCTTTGAGGCGGCAGATATGAATGTCGATCAAGACATTGACATCGTCGACGTGGTCGGCATTATCAACGTTATCGTAGGTCGTCCAGACCAGGCCAGTGCTAAGAGCATGGCTGAGGCTACGTTGACGGTGGAAGACGGCGTGCTTTACATCGATTCTCCCGTAGAATTTGCCGGTGTGCAGTTTGATCTTCGCACTTCGCGTGATCAGCGTATCGAAACACTCGAAGCCCTCAACGGATTTGAAACGACAGGCGCATGGCAGAGTGAAGATACTTATCGCTTCTTAGCCTACAACCTTAATGGTAAAACGATTGCGGCTGGCAAGCATGCCCTGCTTCGTATAGGTCAGGCTTCTGTCACCGATGCTCGCATGAGCGACCCGATGGGTACCAACATTGAGGTACTGTTTGATTCGCAGACGGGTATTGCGGTGACCGATATGGATCGCAACAAGGTGAAGCACGCTCTGCCTGGTGTCTACAATATCTTAGGCGTGAAGGTGGGCAACTGTGCTGCCGATCTTGATCGTCTTCCCGCTGGCATCTACATTGTCAATGGTTGGAAGGTGAGAAAGTAAGTATGTCTCATTAACTAAGGTGTTCTGTTTGTTGTATTTATTCCTGGCTCGTAACCGCTGGTTCTATCAGAGCCATGGTGGGTAAAGGGTGCAGAAATCAGGTACAGCAAGCCGGACACCTTAGTTGCATTATCTACTCTTACTCTACCCTTTAGGCAGGTTCGAAAAATGATTAGTTTAGGAGTGTTCTTCCCTATAGCGGGGAATAAAGAGTCAAAAAGGACGTGAACCCTTAGGTTAAGGCCTTGGGGTATGCGCCTCTTGGGCTGAATGGAACTTGCTTTCATCTTTACAAAACATATTTCTATGAATACAAACTTATTTCATCTCCTCCGCTTGTGGTTGCTGGCATTCATCGCTTTGCCCGCATCCGCTCAAGTAGGAGTTACTTTGACGGCAGCTGAAGGTAAGCCAGGGGAAGAAGTAATGGTCAGTGTCAGCTTGACCAACAGCGAAGTGCTTAGCGGACTTCAGCTCCTCTTTGAGGTACCTATTGGGGCTGACTTTCATTTACTCACAGTGAGTACTATCGGCAGAGCCTCCAGCTTTTCTGCCTCGGCAGGTATTCGTGACGGAAAGGCTTCGGTGATGTTGTTTCACCCTCAAGGTGGCACAATAGCTACAGGTGAAGGCGAAGTAGTGCGATTTATCGTCCAACTTGGTAAACTCCCTCTTGATGTTAATCTCCCAGTTCAAGTGAAGGCTACGGATGCTACGGGAAATGCGCTTCGTGTGGGTTCCACTTCCATGCAGCTTGTTTGTCGTCAGCCTAAAGCGCAATATAGCGTTACGAACATAGACTTTGGTCGTGTTCCGCTCAACCAACATCCCGTTCAGATGTTGTCGGTCAGTAATGTGGGCACAGCCCCTTTGGTTATCGATGGACTACAATTGGAAGGTGCGGGTTTTTCTTCTTCCACTTCGTTTCCTCTCACCATTGAAGCGGGACAGCAACGTTCGATTGATGTCACATTTACTCCCAACGAACGAGGTAAAGTGAGTGGTACCATGCGTTTGAACTGTAATAGTACGTTGACGAACAATCAAATAACCCTGCAAGCCACTCCCTATGCTGTCAATGAAATTCATGTAGGAAATGCTCAAGGCTATTCTGACAGCGTAGTGACTGTTGAGCTTACGATGAATAATATGGATGCTATCAATGGGTTTACTCTTGAGTTTGACTTGCCCGATCAATTGCAATACATCGATGGTAGCTTTACGCTCTCTAACCGAAGTCAAGGCCATCAAGTACAAGCAAACCTTGTCGGCACACGGTTGAAAGTCAATGCTTACTCTTTGCAAAATAAAAGTTTCCTGGGGAAAGAGGGAAAGTTAGCTACGTTTCAAGTACGGTTAAAGGGAAAGTATGGTGTAGAACTTGCCCCCGCTAAAGCATCTTTAGCAGCCTTCTATAAAGGTGAAGTCTTGAATGTACTATCAGCTACTTACGGAGGCAGAATAGACATAGCTTATCCCACACTCTCTCTACAGACTCAATTTGACTTAGGTAGGACGCCTGTTACTCAGACGGCCAAAGTTTCCTTGCCGTTTAATAACTATGGTTCTGCGCCTTTGGTCATCGACCGTTTGGTGTCGAACCAAGAGCAGGTACGTGTCGTTTCGGTGCTTCCCTTGAAGGTACAACCTTGGGGAGAAGGTACTATTGATTTGGAAATAAGTAACAAGCTGGAAGGTCTGATTGAAGGCATCCTCCAAGTCTATAGTAACGATCCCGACCAACGCTTGGTCAATGTCAACTTTCATGGTGAACGCTTTGCTCCCAATCAGTTGGCATTTACAGTCCGCGATATGCCTCAAAATAGTCAGAAGTTTCCCATCGCACTTGAATTGAGCAACTACGATGGCATTAGCGGTGTACAGTTCGACTTACATTATCCCGCAGGAATTACACCTCGCGATGAAATCGTATGGACTGATCGCACTCAGGGATTTACGTGTTCGCATCGTCAGGTTGGTCCTCAAACTGAACGTTACTTTATTTATTCTCTCCAAGGTGATACGATAGCCAAGGGGGAAGGTAAGGTAGGTGATTTGTGGTTTGATTTATCTCCCTCTATCGCGCAAGGTTCTTACCCGTTGAGTGTCAAGCAGATTAAACTTTCTACGCCGCAATTAGCAGATAAGCATTCTCAACTCAATGATCTTCACTTTACGCTTCGTGTGACCCCTGCTTTTTATCCTGTCACCTCCCTTCAGTTAGAGAAGGATACCCTCACATTCAGATTAGACGAATCGGTACGGCTCGTGGCACAGGTACTTCCAGTAGAAGCTTCGAACAAGGTGTTGCATTGGACCTCGTCGGATGAACGCATTGCAACCATTGATTCAGATGGTCGTATCACTCCATTGAAAACAGGGAAAGTGCGTTTCACTGTAACGACTACGGACGGAAGTCAACTGTCAGCGCATTGTGGTGCAGAAATCTTGTCTCCGTTGGCAACTCAAATAACGTTGCGTCCCACTACGCTTTCGCTTTACGTAGGGGAAACTTCACAACTTGTATCCCAAGTAATTCCGATGCAAGCCGCGCAGGATGTTAGTTTTACTTCCAGCCATCCCGCTATCGTTTCTGTAGATGAGTTGGGTATGGTTAAGGCTCATGCACTTGGTCATGCAGTGATTACTGTCACAGCCAATGATGGTAGTGGGGCTTCGGCTAAATGTGAAGTGTCGGTGAATGAAGTAACAGCATTGGACTATGTGTTGTATAAATCGAATCAACGAATGATTATTTACACACTTGATGGAGTTCGTCTCTATTTAAAGTTCAAAGACTTAAAGCCAGGACTATATATAGTCAATGGAAAGAAAATCAAGAAGGTAGTTCGTTAAGTTGAAGCATACAATTCTAAATACCCACTTGTAAAAGAAAAGCCCAAAGTTTCATCAATGTGACTTTGGGCTTTTTTCGGTTTTGTCGTTTCAGTTCCAAGCCATCCGTCCCCTTATCGGGTTAGGACCTTGCAGGGAAGGGGTTAGGCCTCGGGTTCAGCGGGCGTAATGATG
>Garnier_p2__coassemble_1883_pt1 | contig 15842 bp, 15 predicted proteins | sample Garnier_p2__metabat2_high_PE_025 | metagenome-assembled genome bin Garnier_p2
AGGAAGGCAAAGTGGGTTATCCAAAGAATTTTGAAGGCTTGAAGACTGCCATCGCTGCGGCTGAGAAGGAAGGCAACGAAGCAAACCTTAAGGCTATGGTGGATGAAATCGCAAAGCTCTATAACAGCACGGACATCAACCTTCCCGTAAATGGCAAGACTTATGTCTTCACCAACCATCACTTGAAGAATGATGGCACCGTTGCGCAGAATTACCTGACGTATAACGAACAGGGATTAACGCTCGTAGGACGCGGCGAAACTACAGCGGAGAATTATCCCCAAGCTGCCAAGTTTACTTGTCACGAAGTGGAAACGGGTAAGTATCTCTTTGTAAACAATGAAGGGAAGTACCTCGTATTAAAAGGTAACCAAAACGACGTTGGAACGAATGGCAACAAGGGCTTTGTAGAAAAATATGATGCTACGTTCTGCCCGCTTACGGTACAGAAGGATGCTAAAGCAGGAGCAAAGACTAAGCAGCAATTTGGTTTGCTCTCCTTCGGTGGTCAACGCAATACCCCGAAGAATATAAACTCCTACTTCACGATTACTTTCAGCGACAACAACTTCTCCTTCAATCAAAGTACAGGCTTTGCCTTCCTCAATAGCAACGAGCACTCCACCGCCTTCAGCATCGAAGAAGTAGCTTATGCCAACACTCCCGAACTGAAAGCCATCGAAGGCAAGGCTATTCAGATTCAAGGTGCAAAGAGCATCGCCACCTTCAGTGCGCCGTTTGCCACCCTCGTGCCCGAGGGCATAAAGGCTTATTACATTGCTGCTGATGGTTACACGAACGGCCAAACTACTGCCAAGCTGACTGCTGTAGACGCTGGCAAGGCTATCCCTGCCAACCAGGGTGTAATCTTGACGGGTACGGAGACCGGACGTGTCACGATGGTGCCTGCTGCCGCTGAAGCTGTCGCCGAACTGACGGGCAACCAACTGGGACAGACTGCCGGTGCTGCCAAGGAAGTAACGGAAAATCTCTATGTACTCGGCAAATCGGGTGAAAACGTAGGCTTCTTTAAGGCTAAGGTGAGCACGACACTCGGCATGAACAAGGCTTACTTGATGGGCACAACCTCAGCAGCCGCTATCGAACTGCAGTTTGGTAACGAAGTGACGGGCATCGACGCGGTAGAGTCTGCCACAAACGAGGCTGACGCGCCAATCTACGACCTGACTGGTCGTCGTGTAAACGCAACCGTAAAGGGTGGCATCTACATCCAGAACGGCAAAAAGTTCATCGTAAAGTAATTCCAACCCTATCCTAACTAATTTTTGAAATACATTTTCCGACAATGAAAAAGAATTATATCGCTCCCTGTACGGAGCTTGTTCGCACCCACATGGAAGGTCACATCTTGGCGGCTTCGGGGCAAGGTCAGATTGGTGTTAATGACGCCGAAATCGATGCCGGCGATGCTTATTCTTCGCGTAAAGAATTTATGTGGGACGAAGAATAATCGGACACCACAGACGAGCGTGCTGCTTGTAATAACCAAACACGCACGCCCTTAGTCGTAACAAATGAAGGAGGCTGATACCAACAAAAGGGTATCAGCCTCCTTTTACTTTACTCCTACCGACTCGAATAAACGGGAAGGGGAAAACGATAGGAAACAACGTGCGGTATATCGGCGAACAACAAAAAAGGTGTCCGGAACGAATCGGGACACCTTGAAAGGTTGGGTCGCTAAAAGCATAGCGGTTGTGCTATCCTATAACACGATAGCCAACCAACAAGCGGATAGCAAAGAAAGTGTACAAGGCTCTTCTTACCTACATCAAAGAAGAGAGGGGGTGGGTATTACCTTCGTCCCCCACCCTTACGGAAAGACTTGCCGCGCGGCGCATCTTGATTCTTCGGGGCTCGCGAAACGGCGGAACGCTTGGAGGGGGTTCGCTGAGCCTCAGCCTTACGCGAAGAAGCGGCGGCAGAAGCTGACGAAGGAACCGACTGACGACGAGGGGCAAAGTTCGCGCCTGGTGGGTAGAGACGGTTGATTAAATCGGGACGACCAATCTTACGTAATTCGGCCACAATGCGGCTTCGCTCTTCGGGTTTATACCAAAAGAAGAACATGCGCTGCCGAAGTTTGTCCTGCGGACTGTGCGCGGAGAAGACGGGTTCGAGTGTGTAAGGATGGAAACCAGAGTACCAGGTCTCGGTGGCCACCGTCATCGGAGTGGGCGTAAAGTCTTGCACCTGCTCTAACTGGAAGTCCAGCTCGCGGGTTTCGGCTGCCAACTCGGCCATATCCTCTGCCGTACAACCGGGGTGAGAGGAAATGAAGTATGGAATGAGTTGCTGACGAAGTCCTGCCTCCCGATTGATCCGATCGAAGACTTGCTTGAAGGTATGGAAGAGCTTAAACGAGGGTTTACGCATCAGTTTCAGCACGCGGTCGGACGTATGCTCGGGCGCAACCTTTAAGCGACCCGACACGTGATTGACGATGAGCTCGCGGGTGTATTCGCGGGCTGCCTGGGCTAAGTGTTCGTCCTTGTAGGAATGCAAGAGCAAATCGTAACGTACGCCACTGCCTATAAAACTCTTCTTGATGCCTGGAAGGGCATCGACCGCCCGATAGATGTCTAACAACGGACGGTGGTCGGCATGGAGATTGGGGCATACGGCGGGGTGGATACACGAAGGACGTTTGCAACGTTCGCACAACGTACGATCCTTTCCGCGCATCTGATACATATTGGCAGAAGGGCCGCCCAAGTCGGAAAGATAGCCTTTGAAGTCGGGCATCTGGATGATTTGCTTCACTTCGCGCAGAATGCTTTCCTTCGATCGGCTCATGATGAACTTTCCCTGATGGGCCGAGATGGTGCAGAAGGCGCAGCCGCCAAAACATCCACGATGGAGATTGACAGAGAACTTAATCATCTCGTACGCAGGAATGCGCTTATTCTTATACTTGGGATGGGGCAATCGGGTATAAGGAAAGTCAAACGAGCGGTCAATCTGCTCGGTCGTCATGGGCGGGTAAGGCGGATTGACTACAACATAGCGGTCGCCCAACTGTTGCAAGATGCGTTGCGGGTGGAGCTTGTTACTCTCCTCCTCAATGTGGCGGAAATTGGCAGCATAGTGCGCACGGTTTTGCAAGCAGTCTTCGTGAGAATACAGCTGGATGTCGTCTGCCTGAATGCCTCCCGTAATGTCCTCCTTGCGCTGCAGGCTGACCGTTTGGCGTACGGGGTATTTCTGCATCAATGCCTGGAATTGCTCGGTGGTGCAGTAAGCATCCTCGCGGCCATGAAGAAGATGATCCTCCAACGTCTTACACAAATCGGCCGTGGGTAATTCTCCCATACCGTAAACGATCAGGTCGGCTCCGCTCTCGGCCAGAATGCAGGGCTTGAGCGCATCCTTCCAATAATCGTAGTGGGTTACGCGTCGCAGGGAGGCTTCGATGCCGCCCAACACAACGGGTACGTCGGGATAAAGCTGCTTGAGAATTTGCGTGTAAACAACCGTGGGATACTCGGGACGCATGTCGTGGCGACCGTCGGGACTGTAAGCATCCTCCGAACGCAAACGGCGGTTGGCGGTATACTTATTGACCATGGAGTCCATGCAACCCGGGGCAACCGAGAAGAAAAGACGGGGGCGACCCAGCTTCTTGAAATCACGAAAATCACCGTGCCAGTCGGGTTGTGGCACGATGCAAATGCGGTATCCTTCGGCCTCTAAGAGTCTACCGATGACGGCCGCACCAAATGATGGATGATCGACGTAAGCGTCGGCTGAGAACAGGATGATGTCGGCTTGCTCCCACCCGCGCAAGTCCATCTCCTTGCGCGTGGTGGGAAGCCAGTCGGTTAGTTGCATGGGCATGCCTCGTCTTCAGAAGGGGTAAGTGCCACCTGTTGCTTGGCCCACTCTTCATAAACCTGAATAAGGTTGCGCAGACCGTATGCTTTCATCTTGTCGTGGTAGATCACATCGATGCAAAGGTCGAGCAGGTCTTTCGTATTTTCTGTACTGGAAGCGATGAGCGCACGGATATTGAGTTTGAGTTTCTCAAGCTCGTTCTCGGTCACATAGCCCGTTGAGCTAAGCAAACCTTGGAAAAGGTTGTACTTGGCAATGGTCTTGAGGTTTTCTTCACTAATATGCATGTGGCGCGTACCACTTTCGTTGAGTTGAATATCTTTCATGATTGAGGAGGGTTTGATGATTGTCTAAAATGAATGGCTGAGCGAGAAACCGATGCTTGAGCCAAAATAATTGTAGTCAGCGAAGACTGAACGCTTCGTGTTCAGTCTTATTTGAGATTGTCCTTTACAGCCGCATAAGCCTTTTGCCAATCGGTATCGAGTGAGAAGGGAGTGATTTCTCCCCCATCATTGATAAAGGAAAGGGTGGTTTCGTGATCGGGGTCATTGAAAAGCGGATTGGAAACGGAAGCATCCATAAAAAGCAAAATGCGCTCTTTACGCTTTTCGGGTGCCAACTTTTTACTTTTCAATATTTCGTCGAAAAACAGCGTAATGTATTCTGACAGGAAATAGGCTTGTGTGTTGAGGAAGTCAGCTGATACGGTTGATGACTTCTTGAAGGCTTGTTGTTTCATGTAAACCAAAGCCGTGCGTTTGAACTGTGCAATCTGAGTCTGTGTGTAGCCACTTGTGGGAGAGTTGACTATACGTGTGGCACTTTCCAATACCATATTATAGACGTCTTGCGCTTTCCCATTGAGGCTGCTACCAGCCCAAAGCAACAGAAGAAGTATCCAATTTTTCATGATCGAACCATATTGTATATAGAAAAGTAGATTGCACGCAGAAGATTTTCGTGCAGGAAAGAGGTCTTGCCGAATAGAAAGCAAAGCGGTTGGCATGAGCCGTCGCTTCGTTCCTCAACGTCGAACCCGACTCGCATTTTGCTTGACAAAAGCTTCCCAAGAATGGGCAACCCCAGCCGTTGGCTCAGGCTTTCCGTCTTGCAGATAATGACAGTATGCTACGGCGAGGGCATCGGTCGCATCCAGATAAGGTAACATGCTTTCGGGAGCGATGCGAAGCAAGCGTTGCATCATGGCGGCTACCTGCTCCTTGCTGGCCTGCCCGTTGCCTGTAATGGCTTGCTTAATCTTGAGCGGAGCGTATTCGTGAATCGGAATCTCACGTGAGATAGCAGCCGCAATCACTACGCCCTGTGCACGCCCCAGCTTCAGCATACTCTGAACATTCTTGCCGAAGAAGGGGGCTTCGATGGCCAGCTCATCGGGATGAAAAGCATCGATGATACCCATGACCCGCGAATAAATGCGACCTAACTTGAGATAGACATCGGTACACTTGCGCAAGTCGATTACCCCCATGGCTTCCATGGTCACCTTGCGACCTTCCTGCCTAAGTACACCATACCCCAGCACGTTTGTACCGGGGTCGATGCCAAGTATGATTCTTTCGGGCTTTGTCATGTGTGCAAAAATAGTCATTCGAATGGAATGTCCGCATTTATTTCGGTAAAATTTTAATGTTCAGAGATTATCTCGTACTTTTGCCTGCATTCCATATCGGACATACCTTTCTTCTCTTTTTCAGACAGTATCTGAACATTCCCTTACGAGGTATTCCGAACAATACGATACGATATGAAACGATTACTCACTCTGATGGCCGTTGCTCTGGTAAGCAGCGCAGCTATGGCACAAGCCGTTATTAAGTTTGAGAAAACGAACCACAACTTTGGTAGCTTTAAGAAGTCTGAGATTAAGACCTGCGAGTTCGTTTTCACCAATACGGGGGACAAGCCTTTGGTTATACAGCAGGCTTATGGTTCTTGCGGTTGCACGGTGCCTAAGTATCCGGAACAGCCCATCGCTCCGGGTGCTAAGGCGGCGATAAAGGTAGCTTTCAACGGCAAGTCACAATTCAAGGGACCGTTTAAGAAGTCCATTACCATACGTTCGAATGCTTCAAACAACATTACGCGCGTATACATCGAAGGATCCTTGCAAGAAGAATAAGCCGGGTTCGGGCTACGTGATGAGAACGCGACCAACTTCGCGGTAAGGAGTCCCAGGGAGCTTACGGCTTTGTCGCCCTGGCTCTGGCCGATGGATTGAAGTGCTTCATCAACCGATGTGTCTGCGACCTTTCAAGAACGATACACGACCCTGCCCACCGCCTTATCCTTGTTTGATTAGATATTCCCCTCTCACCCTCACATAACACCCACAGCGTATGAAGAACAATCACCTTGTCATTCTCGCCGGAGGCGCTGGTAGCCGCTTTTGGCCCGTGAGCAGCGAAGAGTTGCCAAAGCAATTTCTCGACATTTTGGGTTGCGGACGCACCCTCATACAGCTTACGATAGATCGATTCAAAGGTATCGTACCCAGCGAGAATATATGGATCGTCACCTCCAAGAACTACGCACAACTGGTGCACGAACAACTTCCCGAAATACCGCATGAGAACATTCTCTGCGAACCTTGCCGCCGTAATACGGCTCCCTGCATCTGTTACGTCAGCTGGAAGATTAAAAAACGCAACCCTAAAGCGAATGTGGTCGTGTCTCCTGCAGACCATATCGTACCCGACACGATTGCTTTTCAGGAAGCAGTCAACGAGTCGCTTTCCTTTGCAGCTGAAACCGATGCTATCGTGACACTGGGACTGAAGCCTAATCGCCCCGAAACAGGTTACGGTTACATCAAGGCGGACATGACTTTCTCGTCCTCACGTAAGCAAAACATCTTCCGGGTGGATGAATTTAAGGAGAAACCGACGTTGGAAGTGGCAGAGGAGTATATCAAGCAGCCTAACTACTTCTGGAACTCGGGCATCTTCATCTGGAGTGTCAGCACGGTCATCAATGCATTCCGCGTTTACCAACCCGAGATTTCGGAAATCTTCGAAAAGCTCTTGCCTTACTACGACACCAAGGAGGAACAGGAACACATTGACGAGGAGTTCCCAAAATGTACGAATATCTCGGTAGACTACGCCATTATGGAGAAAGCGGAAGAGATTTTTGTGTATCCCGCCAATTTTGCTTGGAGCGACCTCGGCACGTGGAACTCACTGCGCGAACATCTGGACAAAGACAACTATGGCAACGTAAGTATCGGTGACAACATCCACTTCTTCGACACTTATAACACGATTGTGCATACTTGTGGCAAAAAGCGCGTGGTCGTTCAAGGCCTTGACGGCTATGTGGTGGCTGAGAATAATGGGGAATTGCTGATATGCAAACTCTCGGAGGAACAACGCATTAAATTGTTCCACTAACCGTTGACTATGCAGCACTTTGCTCACACGATTCTTACATGGTATGATTCTCATCGGCGGGAGTTGCCATGGCGCAATATCTCCGATGCCTATCGCATATGGGTATCGGAGATTATTTTGCAACAAACAAGGGTGGCTCAAGGGTACGATTACTACCTCCGCTTTATCGATGCCTTTCCTACGGTGGAAGCTTTAGCAGAAGCTCCGGAAGACCAGGTACTCTTGCTTTGGCAGGGTTTGGGCTACTATAGCAGGGCGCGCAACTTGCACGCGGCGGCTCGACAAATCGTGGAACAAGGAGGATTTCCTACGGACTACCCTGGCGTACGCGCACTGAAGGGTGTAGGAGACTATACGGCAGCAGCTATTTGTTCATTTGCCTATGACTTGCCTTGTGCCGTGGTTGACGGAAACGTTTATCGCGTGCTGAGCCGTTACTTCGGCATTGATACGCCCATCGATACGGGAAAGGGAAAGAAATACTTCGCGGCACTGGCAGCCGAACTCCTTCCCTCGCAACAAACGGCAGATTACAATCAGGGACTGATGGATTTCGGTGCGCTGCAGTGCGTTCCATCTTCTCCTCGCTGTGAAAACTGTCCGTTGGCAGATAGCTGTGTTGCACTCGCCTCGGGTCAGGTGAACCAATTGCCTATTAAGTCACACCGCACGAAGGTGAGCACACGTTACTTGGTTTACCTCTTGGTCGAAACACCCAGCGGACTGTGGCTTCACCGACGCGAAGCGGGCGACATTTGGCAAGGACTGTATGAATATCCTTTGTTGGAATTTGACCATGACCCTACGCTTGAAACGGTGCAACAACACGCGTTTGTGCGCAAAATGCCTCCTAACGGTACTTGGAAACTGCTTCACGAACATGTAAAACATGTATTGAGTCATCGCATTCTCTACGCCAGTAGTTATCTTTTGACTTTCGACCGCGATTTACCTTTACCCGAGGGCTTTCTCTCTGTACCTGAAGCTGAGCTTGACCAATACGCCATGCCTCAATTGCTGCTGCGCATCGGTAAACGATAGCAGACGGTATTGGCTACAAAGCGTTCTCTGTCACCAAGACGGTAGGTGTTCGCCCTACTCTCCTTTCTTCCAACTTCTAAGCACTTAACTCCATAACATACCTTCATTTATCCCCCATATCAATATGGCTCGTAAAAAGAAACCCCTTCCCATTCTTGAAAATATTACCATAACGGGTGTTGCCGCTGAAGGCAAAGCCATTGCCAAGGTTGACAACTTAGTCATCTTTGTTCCTTATGCTGTACCCGGTGACGTCGTTGACTTGCAGATACGTCGCAAAAAGCATAGCTATGCTGAAGCGGAAGTTATCCGCTTTCATCAATACGCGGACAAGCGTAGCCAACCCTTCTGCCCTCACTTTGGCGTGTGCGGCGGTTGTAAGTGGCAGTGTCTGCCATACGAGGAACAGCTTCGCTATAAGCAACAGCAAATCGTAGACAACCTGACTCGCATTGGTAAAATTGAATTGCCAGAGGTCTCTCCCATTCTCGGCAGCCGTTTGACGCGCGAATACCGTAATAAGTTAGAATTTGGTTTCTCCAATAAGAAATGGCTGACCCAAGAGGTGATCAATTCGGGTGAGAAGGTAGAAGTGATGGATGCCGTGGGATTCCACATCCCGGGTGCGTTCGACAAGATTCTCGACATCGATACCTGTTACCTCATGGACGACATCAACAACCGTTTGCGTAACGGCATCCGCAGTTATGCGCTTGAACATGGTTTGGAATTCTTTGACCTCCGCGCTCAGCACGGTTTGCTTCGTAACATGATGATTCGTACTTCGGCTACCGAAGAAATCATGTTGCTCATTCAGTTCTGCATCCGTACCGAGGAAGAACAACAGCAAGCGAATGAGGTTCTGGCCTATGTACACGAAACCTTCCCGGAAGTGACTTCGCTTCTCTGGGTTAACAACTTGAAGTGCAACGACACAATTGGCGACCTGGAAGTTCACACTTATGCAGGTACGGACTTTATCTACGAAACCATGGAGGATCTCCGTTTTAAAGTGGGTCCGAAGAGTTTTTACCAAACGAATACGGAGCAAGCTTACGAACTCTATAAGGTAGCCCGCAACTTTGCCGGACTTACAGGCAATGAACTTGTCTATGACCTTTATACGGGCACAGGTACAATTGCAAACTTTGTCGCTCATCAGGCACGCCAGGTCATCGGCATTGAATATGTGCCCGAAGCAATTGAAGATGCTAAGGTAAACGCGGAGATTAACGGCTTAGCTAATACGCTCTTCTATGCTGGTGACATGAAGGACATCTTGAACCGTGAATTTATCGACCGTCACGGTACGCCGGATGTCATCATCACAGACCCTCCTCGTGCAGGTATGCACACGGATGTGATTGACACCATCCTTTTCGCTGCTCCGCGTCGCATTGTCTATGTAAGCTGTAATCCGGCTACACAAGCACGCGACTTGCAACTGCTTGACGGTGCTTACCGCGTTGTAGCAGTTCAACCTGTAGATATGTTCCCGCAAACTCATCACGTAGAAAACGTGGTGTTGTTGGAACGTAGATAAAATGATGGCAACCCTTATTACGGGGGAGTAGAGTTAAGTCACTCCCACTCGGAATAGAGTTCTTGCGGAGTCGATTTAAGTTGAGTTTTTTCGATTTAAATCGACTCTACATTTTATGTCCTTCCTGTTGTTTATCATCTCTTCCCGTCTCCCATTTTCTTTGCCTTCATGATAACTGTTCACCGTCATAATCCCGTTCTTCTTAACAAACTGCTGATACAAGCCCGTCAGGAAACTCCGCAGGCTCTCCTGTCGTTGCTGCAATCGCTCTCGGTTTCTGAATCACGCACGGCTGGCTATCTCTTGGCCGAACGGGTTCTCCCGACCTTCGAAGCTGAGCGCTATTGGGCTTTTTTCCTGGCAATTGTTCCCACCCATCCCCGAGCCTACTTAGGTACTTTCCTTAAAGCGGCTGTGAAACTTTATAAGGAAGACCGACTGCCACTCAATGACGAAGTGCTCACGCTCTTTGCAGCTCAAGCTTCGCCTATTGATGTACGGAAGACTCTGGAAAGTCTTTTGGGGGTGAGTCGTACAACAGCTGAAGTTGAAATGCTTATTCGCATATTCTGCCACAGCGAATTGGAAAGTGCCGCACCACACTTACTCAAGACGGGTACGCCACAGGCATACTATGTACTCTTCCAGTTGTTGAAGACGGTCGAGGCTCATCCTGAAATACTCCGACATCATGCCATTCTCTTGATTCGCAAAGGCGATACGCTTTCTTATAATTTGGCAAGCATCATTCGTCAGTATTTTGACCTCGCAGACCTTCCGGGCACTTTTTCGCTCCGCATGGAGCCTTACGAGCTTTCGCGACTGGAACAAGGACCCGAAGTCTTCCTCAAATTGCTCAAAGGAATGTAAAAAGAAGGCTTGCCTCAATAACGTACGCAATTCGCCGTTTGATGATCAATCGTGGTGAGTTTCGTTCCTTCGGCATTAACTGCCCACGTTACATTCCCGATACGTATTTCCAATACGTCTATCCTTTCATTTAGAAAACAAATCAAATTCACTCTATTATGAATACTCGTATTCCTCTCCTTCTTCTTGCGGCACTTACGCTGGCTACGCCTGCGGAAGCTCGCAAAAAGAAAAAGGCCAAAGAGCAACCCGCTGCGGCTGCTAAGACGACTCCTGAAGTAGTACGCCAAGGCCTGCTAACAGTTACCCGATCGGGTAATGACTGGTTCTTCACCGTACCAGACTCTTTACTGAAGCGCGAGATGCTTGTCACCGTGCGCTATGCCGCTACGCCTGCCAACACGGGCAAGTTTGGTGGCGAGCAGATCAATCAACAAACGGTGTACTTCGAAAAGTCTCCGGACGGTAAAATGCTCATGCGCTCGCGTTTGCTTATCAATGCGGCTGATTCGACGAATCAGATTAACCGCGCGATACGCATCAGCAATGAAGACCCGATTATCGGTAGCTTCAAGATTGAAGGTAAGGTGAAAGAGGGAAGTAAGATTAAGGTAACTTCGTTCTTCCTTGACGACAGTCCGGCATTGGGACTCCCTGTTTATGCCAAGACTGCGATGGGGTTGCAGGGGCTCCAACGCGAAAGCTCCTACATTGAGAGTATTAAGACGTTCCCGCTCAATACGGAGGTACGTGTCTTCAAGACATGGACTTCTGCACTGAATAAGACGATTGCCGCTTCGGTGACGGGTCGCGTTACGCTTGGACTGAACATCTCTTTTGTTCTGCTGCCTGAAAAGCCTATGCAACGCCGTTACTTCGACCCGCGCGTAGGTTACTTTGCTGACGACTTCACTTACTTCTCAGACGATCAACAACGAGTACAACGAAAGAACTTCATCACACGCTGGCGTCTCGAACCGAAAGACAGCGCAGACGCGGAGAAGATGAAGCGCGGCGAATTGGTTGAGCCGAAGAAGCCGATTGTTTACTACATCGACCCGGCTACGCCGAAGCAGTGGCGTCCTTACCTCATCCAGGGTGTAAACGACTGGCAAAAAGCCTTTGAAAAGGCGGGCTTTAAGAATGCAATTATCGGTAAGGAATGGCCCGAGAACGATTCGACCATGTCTATGGAAGATGCACGCTACTCTTGCATCCGTTATTTGGCTTCGCCTATAGAAAACGCATACGGTCCCAATGTACACGACCCCCGTTCGGGTGAAATCATTGAGAGCCACATCTGCTGGTATCATAACGTGATGAACTTGGTACATGACTGGTACATGATTCAGGCTGGTAGCATTGATGAAGCCGCTCGCAAAATGAAATTTGATACCGACCTCATGGGACAGCTCATCCGCTTTGTGTCTTCTCACGAAGTGGGACATACGCTGGGTTTGCGCCATAACTTTGGTTCTTCATCAACGGTTCCGGTAGATAGTCTGCGCTCTAAGTCCTTCGTTGAGAAGTATGGTCACACGCCAAGCATCATGGACTATGCTCGTTTTAACTATGTAGCTCAACCAGAGGACGGCATTACACGTGCCGGCATCTTCCCCCGCATCAATGACTACGATGAGTGGGCAATTGAATGGGGTTACCGTCCGATGTTCAATGCTTATGACGACGAGAGCGACCATTATGAACTCGACAAGCTTACGACGGAACGACTCAAGAACAATCCGCGTTTGTGGTTTGGTGACGGTGAAACCAACCGCACTAACGATGCACGTTGTCAAACGGAAGACCTTGGCGACGATGCGATGAAGGCAAGTACCTACGGTGTGCTCAATCTGCAACGTATGCTGAAGGAACTTCCTGAATGGACGTATGAAGGCAACGATATTCAAAACGAAACGATGGGCAGTGTCTACAATCAAGTCTACAGCCAGTTCCTTCGTTACTGCTACCACGTCTTGGCGAACATCGGTAGTATCTATGCAAACTTCAAGACGGTCAATGAGCCGGGAGACATTTACGTAGACGAACCGCGAGAAAAACAAATGGCTGCGCTTGATTGGCTTGATAAAAATGTGCTTCAAGAACCAACTTGGCTGGTTGACCAACCGTATATGCATCGCATTACGCCCAATCCGGAATCCTTCAACAAGCGCAACCTTGCTCAACGCGTCTGCGTGAACATGGTCTCTCGCACGGTGTTGGGAAGACTTACCTCCACTTATCCTGTGGAACAATATCTCCCCGATGTTGTTGGCCGTATCTTTAAGGAAGCCACAACGCGCACAGCTCCGAGTGCTTATCGCAAGACGATACAGCGCGAAGTGGTTAACCAATTGATTTCCCACTTCAAGGGAGGCAATCAATACGACTATTACCCCATCGTACTCCAACAACTCCGTCGTCTGCAACGTCTTTGTCACACGGCTTCGTCTGATCCTCACTTTGCCGCGTTGGCTGACCAGATTGACCGTGCCTTGGTCATCAAGTAAGCAAGGGCTTAAACGAACGATGGTTCGATGGTACTTGGAAATGCTGTCAACAAAAGGTCTATTCCTGAAAAGAAACTTCGTCTGAACGCAACCAGACGCCAGTTCTCGCTATGGCCAATTGGCTTGTTTCCTATACAAAATTGTACCATACAAAAGTATCAATCGCTCGTTTAAAGACTCTGTAATACACTACAACCTCCCTCATCAGTTTTCTAACTGACGGGGAGGTTGTTTTATTATTTGCTGGAGCACAAGCCTACGACAACAAACTGAGCAGTTCTTGATGGATGGCTCCATTCGTTCCGATAACCTGACTTCCTTGAGTGGGATTAAGTGCGTGCCCATTCCAATCAGAAACCTTACCACCGGCTTCTTCCACCAGAAGCATACCGGCAGCGTAGTCCCATGGATTTAAATAAGCCTCAAAGTAACCACCTTGTCTACCACAAGCTGTATAGGCTAATTCTAATGCAGCAGAACCCAATCGGCGAATGTCCTGAGCATGCTCATAGACTTTGAGGAATCTTGCAAAATTCTCTTGGGCCAACTCGCGTTTGGCTGTTCCGATACCAATGATGGTTTCAGAAAGCGACGAAGCCGAAGCTACATGAATGCGTTCACCATTCAAAAAGCTCCCGTCGCCTTTAACAGCAGAGAAGAGCTCTTCATGATAAGGATTGTAAACAATACCAATAACAATCTCTTTTTTACTGCACAGAGCGAGGGAGACTACACTATGATGATAGTCATGAATGAGGTTGGTCGTACCGTCTACAGGATCTAGTATCCAGTAATGGTCTGCACTCATTGTTTGCAAGCCTGTTTCCTCACCAAGAAACTGAATATCGGAATCAAGCTTGAATAACTCTTCCTTCAAGAAGTTTTGTACAGCCACGTCTACCTGCGTAACGTAATCTGCCACTCCTTTCTCTTTTACGTGAGTAGCCATTTCTCGGTTTGTGATGAGGCCCTTCGTCTCTTTAACCAAGCTAATAATTCATTGTATATCCATGATGATGTATAAGAGTTAGATGTACTACGTTCCTGTATAAGCAAGATTACTTCATAGTTGGATTGCGAAGTTAGTGGTTTGATTGAGATTAGGTTACCATGACACAAAATACTTTTTCTACGATGCCGGTTTGATTGGATGTCACTTCTAAATTCCTACTACCAAGGCTAATAAAATCTCCCAGAATCAAATGTATGGGACTATCTCAGTATTGAATCATGCCAAACCATGCTGATAAGCCTAGTCCGAAGCGCAATACGTGAAGACTCTATGAGGATTCAACGAAAACCCAAATAAATATACCGCAAGAGGGGAAGTCGGTGCTGAGAGAAATCGGTAAGTTTGCGGACTGGAAACGATGCGTGCTCTTTACGAATGCATCAGGAAATGGAGTGTTTCGGTCTATATTGACTATCGTACTCCGATGTTTCACTTCTTTATCCCTCCTTAATTACTACGATGCTATCAGTATTATTTTCTCTTTGTATGTTCCGGATGCCTGCTCATCCAGCTGAGGCGGTGGCTTTACCGCAGCAAACAGTTTCGAAGGAAGTACGGGTTGTGACACCGCCATCGAAATGGGAAGACGAACGCTTTTTGTTACGACATACCTTGTATACAAAGGCAGACTCAGCACTGGTGGTGGCGCTGCTGAAGGATGCCCCCGAACAGGACGAAGTGTTGTATTATGCACGCCGACTGATTGGGGTTCCCTATGTTGGAGGAACGCTGGAGAAAGCAGATCCGGAGAAATTGGTTGTGAACCTGGCTCAACTGGATTGCACTACCTTGGTGGAAACGGTGTGGGCTTTGGTGAAGACTCACCGAGAAGGAAGCTCTCGCTTTGCGGACTATTGCCGTAACCTCATGCGCCTGCGTTACCGCAACGGACGCATGGATGGTTACCTCTCTCGATTGCACTACTTTACCTGGTGGATGCACGATAACTTAGATAAAGGAATCATGCAAGAGGTACGTGACGATCGTCATTTCACAGCAAAGATGATGGTAAACAATTATTACATGTCACGTTTCGCGGAGAAATATCCTTTTCTCAAAGGAAAACAAGCGCGCATTGATAGCATTGCGGCGATGGAACGTCGGTTTAACGGGGCTGACGGAACTTTTCTCCCGGCTACGGCTACTGCGCTTTCGCGCCAACAGTTGGCGTGCATCCAAAACGGAGACTTGATAGCTATCGTCACGCGCAAAAAAGGTTTGGATTACAGCCATCTGGGTTTTGCAGTTTGGGGGAAGGACGGTAAATTGCATTTACTGAATGCTTCTTCGATACATAAAAAGGTGGTAGAGGAGCCCAAAACGTTACGTCAGTATTTACGTGAACACCCTACTTCGATTGGAATCCGTTTGTTCCGCTTAAAGTAGCGTGAAGAGCTGTGGAGCTACAAGTCGCAGATAAATTATGGTAGTAACATGCCACGACTGAGAGCAGAAGTGACTCTCTTCATTCGTACCAATACGTAGATTTCATAAAAAGCAAAGCATAGTTGTAACTCGTCATTCCGTCCCTCCTCAACTCCTCAACTTGACATTCCTCCCCCCTACACCATCGTAACCAAGTTTTCCAAGGCGCGGAG
>Garnier_p2__coassemble_2064_pt1 | contig 14031 bp, 7 predicted proteins | sample Garnier_p2__metabat2_high_PE_025 | metagenome-assembled genome bin Garnier_p2
AAGAGATGAAATTAAGTCTATGATTGGAAAAGAAGCACGGAAGGGTTGGAAAAAGAATTATTGCTGTCCGATAAAAGTCCAAATACAGTAATATTGGGAAATGGGCATTGCATTCCTGCAATGCGGTTCCGCGACTTTGGAAATGGGCGTTGCACTCCTGCAATGAAGTTCCGCGACTTTGGAAATAGGCACTGCATTTCTGTAATGTGGTTCCGCGACTTTGGGAAAGGGCTTTGCACTCCTGCAAAATGGTTCCGCGACTTTGGGAAAGGGCTTTGCAGTCCTGCAATGTGGTTCCGCAACTTTGGGAAAGGGCATTGCACTTTTACAATGCGCTTCCGCAACTTTGGGAAAGAGCATTGCACTTTTACAATGCGGTTCCGCAACTTTGGGAAAGGGCTTTGCACTTTTAGAATGCGGTTTCGCGACTTTGAAAAGAGGCTTTGCACTTTTACAATGCGGTTCCGCGACTTTGAAAAGAGGCTTTGCACTTTTACAATGCGGTTCCGCAACTTTGGAAAGGAGCATTGCACTTTTAGAATGCGGTTCCGCGATTTTGAAAAGAGGCTTTGCACTTTTACAATGCGGTTCCGCAACTTTGGGAAAGGAGCGTTGCACTCTTGCAATGCGGTTCCGCGACTTTGGAAAGGGGTATTGCAGCCGTACAATGGAATTTTGCAGATTTAGCAAAACCCGAACCATCACTTTTTGATTAGGGGGCTTGTAAAATGAAAAAGAAGACTCGAACACTGATAATTAAGCGTTCGAGTCATACTTTATTACTGTATTGGACTTTTATCGGACAGTAATAAAAAAGGATGCTGCCAAACTCCGTCCATTGCGCAATTGCGCCCAAATGAATGATGAAATGGACTGGAGGAAGAAGAGAAATATGGAAACTTTGGTTCATTGGTGCTATAATCAAAAAAAAGAGCGAACGCTATTCCCGCGTTCGCTCTTTTTGGCTAATGAGCTCATTGAATATCTGAGATCTGTGCGTAAAGCTACGACTTGCATTCCCAGCTCCTCATACTCTAGAATTTTGAGGTTCGGGATATGCAAGATGTTTACTTACAAGATTATGACTGACCTTCTTCGGGCATCTGTACAGGAATCTGACCACGCATCAAGGTAGAAATGGTTTCGTTATTGATGCGGTTGACCATCTTGTCAAAGAGCTGTACACTTTCGAGTTTGAAGACCAAAAGCGGATCCTTCTGCTCGTAAGAAGCGTTCTGAACAGAATGCTTCAAGTCATCGAGTTCACGCAAGTTTTCCTTCCAAGCATCGTCGATGTTATGAAGAAGAATGGCTTTCTCAAAGTCATTGACCACTTCCTTCGCTTCCGTCTCGTACGCCTTCTTAAGGTTCGTACGGATGTTGTACACCAATTTACCGTCCGTGATAGGCACCAAGATATTTTCGTACATATTACCCTGGTTCTCGTAAACCTGCTTGATTACCGGCATAGCCACCTCAGCAAGTCTACCCATCTTACGACGGAATGCTTCAACAGCTGCCTGGAATGACTTCTCGTACAAATCCTCACGCTTCATGGAGTCAAACTCTTCTTCCGTGAAAGGAACTTCCATGGCAAAGATTTCAATAAAGCCTTCCTTGCAACCTTCGTAATCGTTCTTGTCGATAATGTTGAGCACACGATCCCACAACATGTTGGCAATATCCATGCCGACACGTTCACCCATCAAAGCGTGGCGACGCTTCTCATAGATTACGGTACGCTGCTTGTTCATCACGTCATCATATTCCAAGAGACGCTTACGGATACCGAAGTTGTTTTCTTCCACCTTGCGCTGGGCACGTTCGATGCTGTTGTTGATCATCTTAGCCTCAATCATTTCGCCATCCTTGAAGCCCAACTTGTCCATCACGCGAGCAATGCGTTCAGAAGCAAAAAGACGCATCAAGTTGTCTTCGAGCGAAACGAAGAAGACAGAAGAACCCGGGTCACCCTGACGACCGGCACGACCACGAAGCTGACGGTCTACACGACGGCTTTCGTGACGTTCGGTACCGATGATAGCCAAACCACCAGCAGCCTTCACCTCGTCAGTCAACTTAATGTCCGTACCACGACCTGCCATGTTGGTAGCAATCGTAACGGCACCGAGCATACGCTGCTCCTTGTGTTTGTTACCCTGTTCGTCAGTAATTACGACTTCGCCCAGATTACTCTTACCAGCCAATGCCACGATGTCAGCTTCCTTCTGGTGGAGCTTTGCGTTCAATACCTGGTGAGGAATGTGACGAAGTTTCAACATACGGCTCAGCAATTCGCTGACATCCACACTCGTCGTACCCACCAATACAGGACGACCCGCCAAACGCATCTTTTCGATTTCGTCGATTACAGCACCATACTTCTCACGCTTCGTCTTGTAAACGCGGTCATTCATATCGACACGCTGAATGGGGCGGTTCGTCGGAATTTCCACCACATCGAGCTTATAGATATTCCAGAATTCACCTGCTTCCGTACTTGCCGTACCCGTCATACCCGACAGTTTATGGTACATACGGAAATAGTTCTGGAGCGTAATCGTAGCAAAAGTTTGCGTCGCGGCTTCCACCTTCACGTGTTCCTTAGCCTCGACAGCCTGATGGAGTCCGTCACTCCAACGACGACCTTCCATGATACGGCCCGTCTGCTCATCCACAATCTTTACCTGGCCATCCATCACCACATATTCCTCGTTGATGCGGAACATGGTGTAAGCCTTCAACAGCTGCAGGATGGTGTGTACACGGTCAGACTTAATCGCATAATCTTGCAGGAGTTCATCCTTACGCGCTACGCGTTCTTCGTCCGTTAGGCTCTTGTCAGCTTCGAGTGCAGAAAGCAACGAAGTGATATCGGGGAGAATGAAGAGCTTGTCATCATTAACCTGGTCAGCCAACCACTTGTTACCCTTGTCCGTCAGATCCACACTGTGCATCTTTTCGTCCACCACAAAGTAAAGCGGTTCGACAGCCTCGGGCATACGGCGGTTGTTATTTTCCATATAGACCTCTTCGGTCTTGAGCATTCCGGCCTTGATACCCGTTTCAGAAAGGAACTTAATCAACGGATTGTTCTTCGGCAGGGCCTTGTGACTACGGAAGAGCTGGAGGAATCCTTCTTCTTCCTTCGCCTTGTCGCCAGACGCAATGAGTTGCTTGGCTTCAGCTAGGTACTGCGTAGCCAACTTGCGCTGTACTTCTACCAAACGTTCTACAAGGGGCTGGTACTGCTCGAAGAGCTGATCGTCCCCCTTGGGCACGGGACCTGAAATAATCAGCGGCGTACGGGCATCGTCAATCAACACGGAGTCAACCTCATCGACGATGGCATAGTTGTGACGACGCTGTACGAGGTCCTTGGGATCCATCGCCATATTGTCACGCAAGTAGTCAAAACCGAACTCATTGTTTGTACCAAACGTGATATCCGCCATGTAAGCACGACGACGGCTTTCAGAGTTAGGCTGGTGCTTGTCGATACAGTCTACAGAAAGTCCGTGGAACATGTAGAGCGGGCCCATCCATTCTGAGTCACGCTTCGCCAAATAGTCATTAACCGTTACGACGTGTACACCGTTACCCGTCAAGGCATTGAGGAATACGGGAAGCGTAGCTACCAACGTCTTACCTTCACCCGTTGCCATTTCGGCAATTTTACCTTGGGTCAAAACGACACCACCGAAGATCTGTACATCATAGTGTACCATGTCCCACTTCATATCATTACCACCGGCAATCCAGTGATTCTGATAAATAGCCTTGTCGCCCTCGATGCGTACGAAGTCGTGCGTGGCAGCCAGTTCACGGTCGAAGTCAGTAGCCGTCACTTCCAAGAAATCGTTTTCAGCGAAACGGCGACCCGTATCCTTCACGATGGCATAAGCCTCAGGAAGCGCTTCGGTCAGAGCCTCTTCCATGCGGTCGAGCACCTGCGTTTCGAGTTTGTCGATGTTGTTGAAGATGACTTCACGGTCTTCGATAGGAGTTTCTTCGATCTTAGCCTTGAGAGCTTCAATCTTCTCCCGAAGGTCATTGGCTGAATTTTGAATTTTATCCTGCAATTCCTTGGTCTTGGCACGGAGTCCATCATTGTCGAGTGCCTGAATCGTAGGATAAGCAGCCTTCACCTTCTCCACCCACGGCTGGATGAGCTTCATGTCGCGGGTAGACTTGTTACCGAATAACTTGCTGAGAAATTTATTTATATCCATTGTTTGGTTGTTTTTACTTGAAAGAATGCTTGTTAGAAAAGAAGTTGATAAAGTGGAAGAGTGGAGGATAAGAAGAACACAGGTATGAATCGTTACTTCCTAACCTCAGACCTGCAACCTCTACCCTGGCAAGTGGTAAAGAACCACCTACTCACTGAGAGGTGCCAGACTACAAGCATTGGGTGCACGAATTCGGATGGCACGCGAGAGGGTCGGGGCAATGTAATCGACCGATACGGGCTTATGCACTTTCTCTGCCTTAAAGCCCGTTCCCATGAAAATAATGGGGAACTGAATGCAAGACTCACGTACGAGTTTGTCCTCGTGCATCGTTTTGTTGACAAAGTGCCAACCCGGACTCACTTCTATCAAGACATCTCCCGAATAACGCGGATTGTACCCTCCGCGTATGCGGCTGATTCCCGGAGTCCAAGCTCCCTGCATGAGGCGGGTGGAGGTATAGACATCCTTCACCCCCGAGAGTTGAAGCAGAAAATCTTGTACGCGTTCCAGCATTTCTGCCAGATTGATTTGTTTCTGCTCAATCAGTTTATGATCAAGGTACAACTGTGTACCGTAGATACCTTCAACATATTGTCCCTGGCCGTAAACGGCAACCAGGTACATATTCAGAATCGCAGCAGCACGTTCTACGTCAAACGTTCCCGTCGGAATGCGATACTTCTCCAAGCGGTCGTTGCTTTCGTCGGCATATCCAGTCGAGGTCAGCACGAAGAGTGCATTTCCCTTCCCCACCTTACGCTCGACAGACTTTACCAAGGCTGCCAGTGCATGGTCTAACCGCACATACGTATCTTGTAGCTCCATGGGAGCCTGCGCAGCCGTCTGGTGGTTCAGATTTCCCGCATAGAAGGTCACTGCCAGATAGTCAGTCACTTCATCGCCTCCAATCATCGTACCCGAGAGGCACTGATTGACCGCACGCATGACTTCTTCGTTGACCAAACCGCTGGTCTTGAATGAACGAAAACGTCCGTCACCCTTAAACTTATGGGCAAAAGGCGATTTCATTCCTCCCGAAAGGAAATAGGAAAAGTTGCCTACCAAGTCATTGGAAGGTTTCCACTCCAAGCTCTTCAGTCGTTCACCTAAATTGTTTGCATTGAGTACATTGACCCAAGCAGGAAGTGAAGGGGTATAGTATGAAGAGGTGCACCAACGTCCTGTATTGTCGTCCATCCACAAAGCGGCGTCGGCTGCATGGCCAGCGGTCAGCACAGCGGCATCACGATAAGGAGCTATGGCATAGACCATCGACTTGCCCTCGGTTGCCACCTTCAGTTCGTCACCTAAAGTAGATACACCTAAGTAAGTCGGAGCTGAAGTTTCCGTAGTTTCTACGCCCGAGTAAGCCTGATCGTCTACACAATAAACCGGGCGCAAGGTTTCACGATTCAACCAATGTAGCCCAACGATACCGTGATTATAAGGAGTCGTTCCGGTTACTAAGGTCGCTGCAGCCGAAGCGCGGTCGGTATGATGTTGCGGATATTCTGCTTGTGTATAGACACGACCCTCATTCAGGAAGCGCACCAAGCCTTCCGGACCATAAAGGGGCAAGAAGGCATTCATGTAGTCTGTACGCAACTGGTCGACCAGAATGCTCACAACGACTCGGGGTACTTTCCCTTCGGCGGCGCGCGCATCAGGGGTCGACAGCACCGTCATCGCCGTAAGCAACGATACGAGTAACGGAAGTCGAGCCACCGCATTACAGGAAGTTGTTCGAGTATGGGACATGTTATTTCTTATAAGGAGAATAAAAAGCAGAAAGGGGAAACGAATCTTCCCATTTCAGCAAGGAATCAGCACTTAACTCGCAACACGGCTCGTACGGCCAAGAGTGCGATAATCAGATAAACCTCAAAAGGAAAGACTTGCCAACCCAGCAGTCCGACCAAGAGGGTCAGTGTCAGCATACCCAGTTGGACATACATCCCCTTGGTAGGCTGGCGAAGCGATGCCTGCTTCATAAACCAAGGGAAGTACAATAAGGGAAGAGGGTTGAACAAGAGGAGAAGCCAGTTGCTACTCACCGCAGGGTGAGCGGAGAAGAAGAAGAGGAAGGTAATCAAGCAGCCCACCAATCCTTGTACCAAAAGCAACAGAGCATCCCACTGCCAATAACTTTTCTTACGTTTCCATTCGTAAAGGCTGAGTGCGATACCAAGAACCAAAAGGGTTGTGAAAACAATAAGCGGCGTAAAGTAGGAGTTTGCCTTTGCAGAATGTTGAGCGGGCAACAAGGTGACTACCGGAGCCGCCAACTGGCGGGAAGTTCCATCAGCACTCACAATCTTCGCATCCGCTACAAAACGCTGAGCATAAAGGGGTGCAAACATTTGCTTTGCCAGGGAAGCAGGCTGATCGGCCTCACTCCCTAAGAGCAAATCTTGCCCAAAACAATTCCAAGGGCTGGAGGCGGAATATTCGCGAACGATGTCACGCAGGGTTTGGGTCGAATCGCAATTGCCCCACGCCACCTTGCCCTTGACGGCATTTTCAATTTGATTGATGGCACGCGTCGTACAATTGTCATAAAAGAAATTGTAGCGATAAGTGGCGTGTTCGGGTAAGAGATTCGTACTGAGTGCATCCACGAGTTTCTTTTCTTCCTCGGGCGTCAAGTTCAGTCGTTGCTCTTCGATGGCGCGTCCACTGCGTACGTATTCTTCATAAAAGTATGCATAGGGTAGCACGCCCAACTGGTAGTCCGTCTGTCCTAACATGAAACGCCACACGAAATGGGGCTGAGCGAAGGAGAAAGTTCCGTAATTGAACACCCAGTCACTCGTACGATAAGCTCCCACTTCTCGCACACGCAAAGCGGTGTGTCCATAAAGTTCGTAAACCAACGTACCTGGAGAGCAGGTAATCAGACTGACTACGACAGAATCGGGCACTTCTTGATGCGAATGCACTGCAGAGGTATCGGTTTTCGCTTGAGCTAAAAGGAAGCTTGGAAAACACGCAATGAGCAGGAGGATGAATAGGAAACGTCTCATTCAATGGATGGTAATAGCATGGGGCTGACCCAAAAAACGGTTGCAAAGGTACAATAAAATTTCAGACGCTTCCTAAAGGGAGGAAGAGAGTGCTCCTTTTTCAGATTGAACACCTCACTGCTGCCTCAGCAAAACTTCGGAACTTATTTGCACAACAAAGGAACAAAACTATCGGTCGCATGTGTTGTACGGTCGCGGCATGCCGCGACCCAAAGCAGAAGTGATTTCTCCTTCACCAAAAAAGATAGGCTTACCAATGGGTCGCGGCATGCCGCGACCGTACAACATCAGCACTACTCCAAGCAGCAGTAACTTTTCCCGCGAAACAAAAACTCTTGCTATGACTCGCGGCATGACGCAATTACAGGAGAGTGACATAATGACGTGATGCGGCTCTGAAGCTCCTTATTATTTATGCCAGACTGGCACGAATCATTAAAGTATCTTGTAAAGTGCGGTCTGGTCACTTCTTTGCTAAAGAAGAGGGCGAAAGCACAAAGGACCTATCCGAAAGGAGAAAGGAACTACGTGCTATCCAAACAACGAATCATACATTTAAATACTATCTCTATATGAATTTCGACAACTTTACCATCAAAGCACAGCAGGCTGTACAAGGTGCGGCCGAACGTGCGACCCAGAACGGACAACAGGCTGTGACCCCCGTTCATCTGCTTGCCGGAGTTCTCGCCGAAGGAGAAAATGTCACCCAGTTTCTTTTTGGCAAACTCGGAGTAAATGAACGTGCACTGCAGGCTGCCGTAGACCGCGAATTGCAACATCAACCCAAAGTGAGCGGCGGACAGCCCTACTTGGACAACGATGCCAACAAGGTTTTGTTGGAAGCACAGGAGTTGGCCCGCAAAGAAGGTGACACCTATGTCGGACTCGAACCTCTCCTGCTGGCTCTCTTCCAAGTGAAGAGCTTGGCGGCTCAAATATTGAAAGATGCTGGAGTTACTGCCGACGGACTGAAGCGTGCCATCGCGGAATTGCGCGGCGGACGCAAGGCTGATTCTCCCTCGAGTGAGGAAACGTACCAGGCTTTGCAGAAGTATGCACGCAACCTGGTAGAGGAAGCTCGCGAGGGTAAACTCGACCCGGTCATCGGACGCGATGAGGAAATTCGCCGCGTGCTGCAGATTCTCTCCCGCCGTACGAAGAACAACCCGATTCTCATCGGTGAACCGGGTACAGGTAAGACGGCTATCGTCGAAGGCTTAGCGGGGCGTATTGTGCGTGGCGACGTGCCCGAGAACTTGAAAAACAAGAAACTCTTTTCACTCGACATGGGTGCCCTCGTGGCAGGTGCCAAGTATAAGGGCGAATTTGAGGAACGCTTGAAGAGTGTCATCAACGAGGTGACACAGGCTCAGGGCGAAATCATCCTCTTCATTGACGAAATCCACACCCTGGTCGGTGCGGGTAAGAGCGAAGGGGCTATGGATGCTGCCAACATTCTGAAGCCTGCCCTGGCCCGTGGCGAACTGCGCAGTATCGGTGCAACTACGCTCGAGGAATACCAAAAGTACTTTGAAAAGGATAAGGCTCTCGAACGCCGTTTCCAAACGGTCTTGGTCGATGAGCCTTCGCCCGAAGATGCCATCTCTATTCTCCGTGGACTGAAGGAACGTTACGAGAATCACCACCGCGTGCGCATTCAGGACGATGCACTCATCGCTGCCGTTCAGCTGTCACACCGTTACATTTCTGACCGTTTCCTGCCCGACAAGGCTATCGACCTCATGGACGAAGCGGCTGCCAAGCTCCGCATGGAACGTGACTCGCAACCGGAGGAACTCGACGAAATCACGCGCCGGTTGCGCCAGCTCGAAATCGAACGCGAAGCCATCAAGCGCGAAAACGATACGCAGAAGCTTGACGAACTGAACCGCGAGATTGCCGAACTGGAGGAGCGGGAAAAGAACTTCCGTGCCAAATGGGAAGGCGAAAAGGAGGTGCTCGCTCAAATCCAGCAAGACAAGGAGCAAATGGAGCAGTTGAAGTTTGAAGCGGAACGCGCCGAACGCGAAGGTGACTACGGCCGCGTGGCTGAAATCCGTTACGGCAAGCTCAAACAACTCGAAGACGACATCCGGGCTTGTCAGGAAAAGTTGCGCAACCGCCAGGGAGCCGAGGCGATGATCAAGGAGGAAGTAACCGCTGACGACATTGCCGACGTGGTGGCTCGCTGGACGGGCATCCCCGTGACGCGTATGCTGCAGAGCGAACGTGAGAAGTTGCTTCACCTCGAAGCAGAACTCCACCGCCGCGTGGTAGGCCAGGACGAAGCGATTGCTGCTGTGGCCGATGCCGTGCGCCGTTCGCGTGCCGGTCTGCAAGACCCGAAGCGTCCGATTGGTTCCTTCATCTTCCTCGGTACGACGGGTGTCGGTAAGACGGAGCTTGCCAAGGCTTTGGCCGATTACCTCTTCAACGACGAAAACATGATGACGCGTATCGACATGAGCGAATACCAGGAGAAGTTCAGCGTGAGTCGTCTCGTGGGTGCGCCTCCGGGATACGTCGGTTACGAGGAAGGCGGTCAGCTTACCGAAGCCGTGCGCCGCAAGCCGTATAGCGTGGTGCTCTTCGACGAAATCGAAAAGGCGCACCCCGATGTGTTCAACATCCTGCTTCAGGTGCTTGACGACGGTCGCCTGACTGACAACAAGGGCCGCACGGTCAACTTCAAGAACACCATTATCATCATGACCTCGAACATGGGTTCGCAGCTCATCCAACAACGCTTTGAGTCCTTGGGCGATAAGCAGGGTGCAGAACGCGACCGCGTGATTGAAGGCACGAAGACCGAGGTGCTCGACATGTTGAAGAAGACGATTCGTCCCGAGTTCCTCAATCGTATTGACGACATCATCATGTTCGAACCGCTGACTCGTCCGCAGATTGAACAGATTGTTCACATCCAGGTAGCCGGCATCCAGCGTCTGCTCGCTACGCAGGACGTTACGCTCCAGGTTGCCGACAGTGCCATCAGCCTCATCGCTGATGCGGGCTTCGACCCAGAGTTTGGTGCCCGTCCTGTCAAGCGTGCCCTCCAGCGCATGTTGCTCAACGACCTGAGCCGGGCACTTTTGGCCGGAACGGTCGACAAGGAGCGGCCTATTCTGGTCGAAGCTGAAGGCGATACGTTGCGGTTTGCGAATGCGTAACTGCTTAACAGCGAACGGTGATCAGACTGGCACCGTTCCGTGAACATCGGGACAGCGTGAACATCGGGACAAGCACCGTCCCGTGAACATAGGGACAGGCATCGTTCCCCCCATACGGACGTTGGAAGGGGGAACGGTGCCTGTCCCAGTGTTCACGGTGCTGTCCCAGTGTTTACAAATTTGTCCTTCTACATAGAGAATGACAAATCGCAAGCTACAAATTTGTCCTTCTACATAGAGAATGACAAATCGCAAGCCACAAATTTGTCCTTCTACACAGAGAATGACAAATTGTAAGCCACAAATTTGTCCTTCTACATAGAGAATGACAAATCGTAAGCCATAAATTTGTCCTTCTACACAGAGAATGACAAATTACAGGCCGCAAATTTGTCGTGAACACTGGGACAGGCACCGTTCCCCCCATACGGACGTAGGAAGGGGGAACGGTGCCTGTCCCAGTGTTCACGACGGTGCCTGTCCCAGTGTTCACGCGTCGCGCCCTCATGAGGAAGCCTCACGGGTACTGCGACACACATCAAAAGGGAGACCATCCTTCAGCACAATGAAGCTGAAAGATGGTCTCCTTGTTTAGTGAACATTGGGACAGGTGAACATAGGGACAGGCACCGTTTCCCCCTTTTACGGACGTGGGGAGGGGGAACGGAGCCAGTCCCAGTTCACCCACGGAGCCAGTCTCGGTTCACCCGCCGCTTGTCTCGGTTCACCCGCCGCCAGTCCCAGTTCACCCGCCGCTTGTCTCGGTTCACCTGTTTACTGCGTCAGCTTGCAGTAGCGTTCGAAGAGGCGGGCTACGCAGTCGGTCTCGGTGAAATCGGGACCGGGAGCGGGGAAACCGTAGGCACGGCAAACGGCGCGGTCGTTGTCGCGGTGGGCGCGGCGCAACTCTGCCGGCATGGTGAGCGGGTCGTAGAGGTCGGCCAGCGATGAGTCGGGATAGCGAGCACGGGCATCGAGAATGGCCTGCGCCGTACGTTCGATGGCGGCACGCAACGCAGCGTCTGTTCCCTCGGTAGAGAGTTCGGGCCAGGGATAGTTATTGTAGACGATGTCCTTACTGTAACGGTAGTCGCTCTTTAATCTGCCACAGACGGCACGCATCCAGGCCATGTGAGGCCACGAGGTGAGAATGCCGAAATGGTAGAGGGTGGCGTTGGGGATGAGCAGCACCAGATTACTACATATTACATCGGGAGACATAAAGCCCATCGGAACGTATTCACGACGCTCGGAAGAAACGGAGGGCACAAGGATGTAGGTGGAGGAAGGGGTTATTTGTTCACGAAAGAGATGAGGAGTCATTGCTAATTTCCGTCTACCTGCATCAGGTGCATTTTCACGATCTTCCTTACACGCCTGCACGCGCTTCATTACCAACGGAAGTTTGCGCAATTCTGCAGGCGAAATATTCGTTAGCCAAAGACAATACCTTTCTTTTCGATTGATAAATTCCGTAGCCCCCAAGAATTTACGAATATAAGGTTGAGCGTTTGGTTCTTGACGAATGAAGTCCTCATAATCCTTTGCTTCGATAATCAGATGTCCACCATCAGCGGGACGATTGCCAGTAGACATTTCGCTAACATCACAAATAGGTTTCTTCCGACTCTCCACGAACACGTCCTCCGAAGCACAGAGGTACGCATTGATATTATCCACCTTACGACCTTCTTCTCCATCAAACAGCATGCACTCGCCTTTCTCACCGCCCGAAAAGCCAACAATCACACAATGCACGTGGGCTTTCAGTGTCGCCTCGCTGTCCCAACGGAAGGTGCGGTATGCGAAGTCGATGTGAATGCCGAAACGGTCGTAAAGCGGCTTCCATACACCAGCCACCTGCTCTCCCTGTGAGATGGAGTTGGTCGAAACAAAGGCTGCACGAATGGCCGTTCCCTCCATCAGCTGTGCAGCCTTGAAGTACCAGCCTGCTACGTAGTCAATCTTGCCTGCCGTCTTGTATGGCTTTCCCTTCTCGTCTATGTAGATATTCAGCATGTCTTCTTTCTGTTCCTTGCTCTGAAGCGAGTAGCCCACAAACGGCGGATTCCCAATAATATAGTTCAGTTCCTCCCTGGGCACGACCTCGGTCCAGTCCATCTGCAGGGCGTTGCCCTCGACGATGTGGCTGTAGTTCTTGAGGGGCAGGAAGTTGAGGTCGGTCTCGACGATGCGCTCCGTTTCCTGCAACATCTGCGCTTCGGCTATCCAGAGGGCGGTGGTGGCCACGGTGACGGCAAAGTCGTTGAGTTCGATGCCATAGAACTGGCGGATGCTCACCTTCACGGGGTTGAACATACCGCCCATCATGCGTTCGCCCGCATAGAGCTGCATGAGGATGCGGTTCTCGAGGCGGCGAAGCGAAAGGTAGGTTTCGGTCAGGAAGTTGCCGCTGCCACAAGCCGGGTCGAGGAAGGTGAGCGAGGCGAGGCGGTCTTGCAACTCCTGCAGCCGCTGGCGGCGCGTACGGTCGACCTTCACTTGAAGGGCTTCGGCAAATTCCGCTTCGAGTTCGTCGAGAAAGAGCGGATTGATGACCTTGTGAATGTTCTCAATCGAGGTGTAATGCATGCCTCCGGCACGGCGCGTCACGGGGTTGAGCGTACTCTCAAATACCGCGCCAAAGATGGTCGGCGAGATGTAGCTCCAGTCAAAGCCCCAGCCGGCACGGTTGACGAGCATCTGCTTGATTTCCTCGGTAAAGAGCGGCACTTCGACCTCGGTGCGGGCAAAAAGTCCGCCGTTGACATAAGGGAAGGCGGCGAGGGCGGGCGCAAGGTAGGGGTCGCGCTGGTCGATGGGCGTGTGGAGCACCTCAAAGAGTTCGATGAGGGCAGCGCGCACGCGCTCGGCGGGGAAGGTGTTGAGGTAGTCGGAGAACATGTCGCGACGGCCAAACACGCCCGCATCTTCGGCATAGAGGCAGAAGACGAGGCGAACGCAGAGCACATTGAGGCTGCGCAGGGTGGCGGGCGAAGTGGGGTCGACGTATTGCGCGAGGATGGCATCGTAGAGGCGGCCTACGAGTTCGCCGGCCTGAATGGACACCTTCATTTCGCGGGCCAGGTGGGCGTTGCTGTTGTCGACGAGGAACTGCAGGCGGTAATAGTCCTGTTCGAGGTCGGCCAGGAGAATCACCTCGGGCTTTCCCTCGGGGTGTTCCATATCGTAGACGTGGAACTCGCGGAAGTTGCACACCACCACCCAGCGCGGACGGTCGGAGTAAGGCAGCTCGGCGGCGTAACGCTTGGCCTGGGCAAAGGGTGTGAGCATCGTGCCGTCGCTCTGACGGATGGGCCGCGTGAGGTCTATGTCCTGCCCTTTCTGCTCAATGAGTACGCGGGTGTCGGGGATATAGCCGTCGATAAAGCTGGTATGCGCCAGCTTGATGCGGTTTTCGAACTCGATGTATTGCGGAGCTGCGCTCACGCCGAGCACATTGCCCAGAAGGTCGAGCCAGAAGGCCTGACTCTGACCTTTCTCGTAGCCCTTGCCTGCCCAGCGTTCGGCAAAGGAGGCAGCGGCGGCACGTTGTTGTTTTTCGGTCATGGGGATGGATGGGGAAAATAAGGGGGGACT
>Garnier_p2__coassemble_2519_pt1 | contig 11190 bp, 17 predicted proteins | sample Garnier_p2__metabat2_high_PE_025 | metagenome-assembled genome bin Garnier_p2
AAGCGGGCTGGAGAAACGCATCAAGGCTCTCGAAGACTTGCTTAAGATGGTGTAAGGGGATGTGAGGGATGTGGAGGAAGAGTTTATGAGAGGTCAGGGGTGTTGCGAGCTGAGGGAAAGACGAACTTGCGAGCTGGCGATGCCTGACCTCTTTTCTACTTTTTATATAAAAGACTATTGGTATGAGAAAGATTGACAGAATATTTGTTCATTGTACTGCAAGTGCCCAAAGCTGGGGCGTGCGGGAGCTTAAGGATGAGTTTCGGCGCAAAGGCTGGAATAACCCAGGTTATCATTATGCCGTTACGCAGGATGGTGTAGCCCATGAGTTGCTTGCAGAGGGTGAGGTGGCTAACGGTGTGAAGGGCTATAATGCACACTCTATCCATGTGGCTTATGTGGGTGGTATTCGTGGCAAGGACGGTAAGCTGGTGGGGGTTGACAACCGCACACCTGCACAGAAGGCAACGCTGCGTATGTTGTTACAGACGCTTCGTGTGCGCTATCCAGAGGCTCGGATATTGGGTCACCGCGATATTTGGGGCAAGTCTCCTGAGAAGTGGCAGAAGGAATGTCCCTGCTTTGATGCGGAGGTTGAGTATGGGGATATTTAGGTGGGCGAATTAACGATTTATCGGGTTGGCAACTTGGCTGGATGGTTGAATTGATGTTATGAAAGAGATAGGTTTAGGCGGGCTGGATTTACGAGGTGGAGACGGCAGTACGGCAGACGGAAGTTTGGGCTATATGTCGAATGTGATAGTGGAGGACGGGGGGCTTAAGATTGGTGTGCTTGGAGAGTCGGAGGCGGTGTTCCCCCGTGGCGTGTATGTACTCGCGATTCATGAAGTGGTGAACGGGCGTAATTACATTGTGACGGACAGTCGTAAAGTGGGCTGGGTGAGTGGTGATGCCGGCGATGTAGTTGAATCGGGATCGATACATTGGTTTGAAGAGACGGGTCATTTTGTCCGTTCGCTGGGGAATGTGCTTACGTTTTACAGCTATTATGCCGTGGAATATGCCATTTGGCGTGATGATCACTATGACTGGCTGGGACGTATGCCAGAAACGCCTGAACTCATCTTTGACCTGCGGCTTTACAGTGATTTCGACAAGTCGGGCTGGGATGCCGGGCGTGTGTACCGTCTGGATAGCAAGGGACTGCAAGGTGTGAGCGAGACAGACCGGGAAGAACGCCGCCGCAGACACCGCGAAACGCACCGACGACTGATTTCGCATGCGAACGAGCTGATTGGCAGGCACCGGGACAAATTCTGTTATCCGTTCTTTGTGCGGTATGCTTACCGTCTGTATGACGGAACGCTGACGAAACACTCCGCTCCTGTGTTGATGTTGCCTAGCGAAAGGCTGAACCCGGTGTTTCTGAACTTTGAGTTAAACACCGTTCGCCATGATACGGAAGTGGAGTTAAAACAACTTCATGGTGCATTGGTCTATGGTGACTTGCTGGTGAAATGCCGTGGGGTTGCTTCCAATTTGGTGGACTGGAAGGATTTGATTACGGGTGTGGAGGTGTATGTATCGGCACCTGTCTACAGCTATCTGCAAGACCCAAGTAATGAGGAGATGGATGATTGCTGGCGGCAATTCCCCTTTCAGTCGTTGCTGGATGAAGGAGAAAAAGAAGCGGAATTTTTGTTTTCCAATCGTCATGACTATCACCATGGTTGTGCTATGCGAGGCCATGCTTCGCTTGCTGATTTATGGCAGCGTGGTTGGGGGACGCACCGTACGATTGGTGTGGAACTCGGTATTTCTACAGGATTGTCGACAAATGGGCAAGACGATGTGTCTAACGATTTGTTCTGTTATAGCTGTGTTCCGAAGAAGGAGGCTGATTTGTTTAAGGAGATAGAGGGTTGCGGTCAGTTCTACCACTACGCGAGCTATGACCTGAGCGAGGTGCTTGCGATGGCTGGCCGTGATGAGCGTGACGAGCCGCTGGTGGTAGAGAGCGATGTGACGGATCTGCGTACGCTCCCTGCGCGCAAGGTGATGAGTGATGACGCTACGAGTCATTTGCGCCTGGTTGCCCGAACGGGCTTTGTGTATAACAACCGTTTGAATCTGGCGAATCTGACGAAGTATGCTTTTGAGGGTTTTCCTCTGCAATGCACGGTGCAGCACTATGAGGCAGGTGTAAGTGACAAGGGCTGTTGGCTGTACATTCGCAGGAAGAAGAACGGAAAGGAAATCGTGACTCGTCGCAAGATGAAGTTGAACTATCCGAGTGAGTGGTTTGACGAACGTAAGCAACGCCCTGTGTCGTATGTATTCGTTCCAGATATAGATGCTTTTGAGCTGATTGTGTCTGAGGGGGATCGTCGGGTAATGAAGTTGCCGCTGAAACGTCATCCTGTATTGAACGGTTCATACTGGTTTGGTCGGTTTAACCACTTGAGTCTAGTTCCGAGTGTTCCGATTACGCTTACTGTGACAGGTTTTGATTATGAGCAGCCCAATCAGCTCTATCTGAGTGAGGCAGGCAATCCGTTTGTCTTTCCAGCGAAGCTTGCCGTAACTGTGGATGACCGAAGGATATTGGGGTTGGCCAGTGCGAGCGTGGCTCTGAGCGAAGGTCAGTTTGGTCAGTTTCCGCTTTATGCCTTTACGGACGGCGGAATATGGTCTCTGAGTGTGGGTGATGACGGCAGTTACAAGGCCCGTCAGCCTGTGAGCCGTGACATCTGTCTGGGTGAGGGTGGCAGTGTAACTCAGCTGGACCGGTCGGTGGTGTTTGCCTCAAGCAGGGGCGTGATGCTGCTGGAGGGTTCGGAGGTGGTGTGCCTGAGCGATGCGCTTGATGGCAAGAGTGGTGTAGACTTGACCCGTCTGCCGATGTTTGACCGTATCAGAAATGCCTTCCACTACCCTAATTCCGTTGGGGAGGAGATGCTGAGCTGGCGTGAGTTTTTGGATGGTGTAAAGCTGGCGTATGACTATTGTCATCATCGTCTGTATGCGTTGAACGGGAAGGTGGACTATGTGTATGTGCTAGACTTGCATTCCAAGGTGTGGGGCGTGACGGACGGAATGGGGTATGACCGTGTGGTACCTAGTTATCCGAATGCTTATGTGATGGCCGGGTCTCGTCTGGTCAACCTGTCCAAGCCTGTACGGCGTGATGATGGATGCGGGCTGGTCGTTACGCGTCCGTTGTCGCTTGGTGACGGCAGTCTGCTGAAGGTCATGAGGCGACTGGAGGTGCGTGGTCACCTGCGGAGGCATGTAGGCAAATTGTTGCTGTGGGGTTCGCGCGACGGGTTTACGTGGCATTATCTTGGCAGTTCGGGTAGTGGCGTGATGAGGTGGCTTGGCGGGAGTGGTTACCGATGGTTCTGTGTGGGTGTGGGGCTGGAGGGAATGAGTGGGGACGAATGCTTGCGGGGGATAGGGGTTGAGGTGACGATGGGATAACGGTAGGGAATATTAGGTTATGGGATGTGTGAACTCGCGAATTATCGAAGTTTCGAAATGGGGGGGGGATTAGGAGAAGATAACGTTTAATTATTGAGTTGTTATGAATGAATCGAGTAGAGTATTGCTTTTTGCGGCCTGGGGAAGTGAGGCGATGAGTGCGTTGTATGATTTGCGCTGGATGATTGTGGCTGTCATTATTCTGATAGTGGCAGACTTTTGGTTTGGCGTGAGTGAGTCACTTGGGAAACGTGGTAATGAGTTTCGTTTTTCGCGTGCTGGTCGGCGCACCTGTGGTAAGTTTATTGACTATTTGGCTTACTTGCTCATAGGCTGTACGATGGGACTAGCCATTTTTGAGCCGCTGGGTATTGCCTCGCACACGACCGTGGCTGCTGTGGGATTGGGCTTGGGGTGTCTGTGGGAGGTTGATTCCATCGTGGGGCATGTGTGCGCGCTGCATGGTGTGGAGAACCGTTTCTCAGTGAAGCGGTTTATTGTGTCATTGCTGAAGCGGAAGTATAAGGACTTGGGAGAGGCTGTGGAGGATAGTGTGAAGGATTTAAGATAGATTGTTGTAGCTATGAGATGGTGTTACTGTAACGGGGCTGGTCAGGCGAAGGATGGTGTGGGTGTGCGGTTGGAATTTGACAGGGACGGTCTGATATATGACATTCGCAATGCAGCTTATATAGCAGGCGATGTGATGGGTGAGGAGAAGCAACATAGTCACCATGTACTGGTGGATGTGGGCGAGGAGGGGAATATAGACCGTGTGAACCGCGTGCTTGAGCTGGCAATGGCCAGTGTGAAGGAGTTGCTATATCCGTTTACCCGAAGGGATGTGTCGGTGGGAGATGTGGTGAATGACGGGATTGGCGGAACGGGGGACTATGTCTTGGAGTTGAGCGTTCCGCGCTCGTATTCCCGCTCGTCGGTAGAGCTGCTGGTGCATGTGATTCATGAATATCTGGTTGCCAGTGTGCTGTATGACTGGGCTTTGATGGTGGATGTTTCGCTTGCTGAGTCCTGGCTGCTGCGCAGGCAGGAGGCTGCTGACGAAATCAAGGGATTGAAGCACTCGCGCGGGCAGGCATTTACGCGGCGCAGTAGTGTGTTTTGAGGGATGGGGCTTTCCCCATCCCTCACTTTTGATTGCTCTAAAGAAATTCCCACTTACATGCGGGTTACATGTGGGTTACATGAACTCGTGCAGGGCTTCTTCGAGGTCTTGGCGATTGAGCCCTTTGAGATATTTGCCCAAGACGAGGGAAACGGCCTGGGCGTAGAATTGTTCGAAGTCGTGCTGATCCATGGCGGCGAAAGAGATGGAGTGGTATTCGATTTCGCGTTCGCCGTAGGGATTGGTGCGGGCGGTGTAGAGTCCGAGGTCGCGCTTGAACTTCCTGACGATGTCTTCGGGGGTGTGGATGTCCCATGAATTAGCAAGCGGGGCTGGGAGGTTGTCGAATGTGATGCGGACGAGGGCGAAGAACTTTTTGTGGAACTTGTAGTTGCGGGGCTGGGTGAGCTTGCAACGGTAGGGGTAACCGTGCTTGAGCTTGAGGAAGAGTTGGTAGTCGCTGTCGTAAAGGGGGACTAGGCCTTGGGGAGTCGGGGTTAGGTAGATGTCCATGAGTTTTTTTGAGGGGCGAATTATCGAAGTGACGGGGTGACGAAATGGCGGGATGGCGAATTGACGAGGTTGCGAAGTGCGGCTTTGGGCTGTTAGTTATGGGGTGGAGGCTGACTGAGGGTGAGGGAAAGTTTGGGGGTTGCTATGCTTACTCTGGCCTGGGGGGCTGCTTGGCTTACGCCTTGTATCATTTGGGGGGCGTTGGCGTTGGCATTGGAAAGATGGATGAGCATGATGTTGGTGACGGCGGTGAGGTCGTTGGCCTGGAGGGTACTGAGCAGCTGGGCATAGGACATGTGGGAACGGAGGGTTCGCTCGTAACGTTGACGGGAGATGGCTCCTGACTGGTAGTTGGCCTGGAGGATGTCGCCTTGGTAGTTGCACTCGATGAGGATGTGGTTGAGTCCTTTGAATCGGTAGTGCAGGTAGTAGGTGTCGGTGGCGAACAGGAGGGTTCCCATCTCGGGATGGTGGATGAGGTAGCCGTAGGGCTGGACTGCATCGTGCTGGACAGGGAAGGGGATGACCTTGAATGTACCTATTTGGACGGGGGTGCACTCGGGTATAGGATGGTAGAAGTGAGATTTGCCGTGTTGCTGCTGGATGTGGTTGGCAGTGCCAATGGAGGTGTAGACGGGGGTGGCGCGTGCTATGAGGTCGGGGACGGCGCGTGCGTGGTCGGTGTGTTCGTGAGTGAGGAGGCAGGCCGAGATGTTTTTTGCTTTTGGGGGCAGGGCTCGCAGGATGCGGTTAAGCGGTATTCCTGCTTCGATGAGGAGAGTCTCACCGTCGCCTACGGTGAGAAGGTAGGCGTTGCCACTGGAGGAGGAAGAGATTACTTGTAGTTGCATAGGTTGTAGTGTGGGTAGTTGAGTTGATTGGCTTTGAGCTGTGCTTCCTGTAGCGTTGGGTAGAGTTGTTTGTGGCGGTAATAGTGTTTCGCGTCTGTCGGTGAGTAGACGCGTATGATTTTGTATCGGGAATCGCGGTCGGGCAGGTAGACTACGGCGTACCAGCGTTGCCACTGTAGGTAGGTGGTGTCTGTTTTTATCTGTTTGTGTCTTGCCATGTGGGGGGAGGTTTGGGGATTTGACTTTGGTTATCGAGGTGCAGAAGTAGCTTTCCGCTCGGAGAAGAACTGGCATTCTCGATCAGCTCCGATGAGCAGCCATAGTTGTTGGTCGCATTTTGGGGTGAGGAATCTGGCGCATTCTCGGCATGGGGATTTGACTTTTTTGTGTTTGCTTTTTGTTGCTGTTTGCTTTTTGTTGCTGTAGGATTTTATTCGCTGTATCTCACAGGATTTACAGTAGTTACGTGGTTTTCCGTTTTCGCGGATGTAGAACTGTGATAAGGGTTTGATTTTTTTACAGCGTGTGCATTGTTTGGTGTCTTGCATGGGTGTTATTTACTAAGGGTAAAACAGCAGCTCCAGTTATTCACCGTTCGCAGGCGAAAGTAAAATAACCAGAGCTGCGTGTGGGTTACTCTTTCCCTTTCAGGAGGACGTTTAACTTGTCTGCCATTGCTTCCGCTTCTTCGCGAGTTTGGAAGCAGTTGCCGAGGCGGTACATGGCTTCGTACATAGGCGTACAACTCCATTTAAGCTTAGTGACGTAGAATGGACACCCATAGTCAATAAGGATAGTGAAGAATGTTTCCTCTAACTTTGGTTCCCACGGCTTCGGCACGGGGCTGTCGGTCGTCCCCAGCAGGTGTTCATTTCCCTCGTAGGGGATGCATTGAGCGAAGCCAGCATCTCCGACCATTCGGTGATAGTATTCCCTGGAGTTTGAATCTTTGTGGCTGTACAAACAAGCACTCCACTTTTCATCGTCCGAGTCGCGCACCAGCACGCGGTCGAAGGGGTTGAATTCAAATTTCTTTGTTTCCATAATTTTTGCAGTTGATTAAACGGTTTGGGTTGTATGCGAGTTCTCGGTGTGTCTCGCGGCAATAGAGTTTGCCCTGAGCCATGCAGAGGTGGCAGCAGGTGGAGCAGGTGACGGGGGTCAATGGGTTGTGTCCTTCCATACTATTCCTCCTCCTCGTTGTAGTCCTCGTCCTCGTTGTCCTCAGTCTCGTCCATCTTGTCCATGCCCTTCTTCAGGGCAAGAGCCAGCAGGATCACCTTCTCCAGCACCGGGTCCTCATCCATCGCCTCGGCCACCATCAGCGCCAGGGTGGGAAAGTTGCCATGCACCGCCGACAGTAGCCCCAGATCCTGATCCGCCTTGCGTACAAAGCCCAGCCCCAGCCAGCAGCCCTTGTCCACCATCCGGTTCACCATATCCTTCGACGCATCCCGCAGCTCGTCGACCTCCGCCTCCGTCAGTATCGGGAGCTGATTGATCGCCCGCTCCATCGCCTCGGCCAACTCGTTTATTTCCAGATTCACCTGCAGCTTCTGCTGCATCAACTTTTTTGCATTCATGTCGTTATTCTTCATAATGTCTTGGAATTTTGTTATTGTTTATATATTAATTTGATTGTTTCTTGATTGCCTTCCGATGAAGAGGCAGACTGAGCTGTTTTAGCATTGTCGGTCGCCACGTTCGGGGTTGTTCCCCTTTCCTTCTCCTTATTGCATTTTGACGGCTTATAGGAACGTTTGGGTTCGCTCATTAGCTGTGCGCGTAACAGATTGTCAAATAGACTCATAACGATTGCTTGTTTGTGATTCGAACGGGTTGTTAACCAGTAGGTTGTTTACCTTGACATAATCATCAATGTACATCTCATCCTTATCGCCGTTGTACGTCAGTTCGTAGTAATGGTCATCGAGCGTTGTGCCGAGCAACCATTTACGATTCTGGAGCGTCTTGCAACTCCATACGATGAAGACATCATAGGTCTTGTTAATCACTCTTCCGTCAATGTATTCACGGAGAATTTGTTTTACTTGTTCGTCAATCATGATTGCTTGAATTTTTTAATTGAACTTATGCGGGTATGACTTGTATTAGTTGGAGTTGGTTGTCAATGATTCGGTTGAAAGTTGTGACGTGGGTTGATGGTTGCTTGAGCTGGAAGGGGGACTGCATGGCTACGAGGCAGGCATGGAGGCGGTCGGTGATGATGGGGTCTTCGATGGAGTGGGTGATTCGACCGTTGGCTTTGGCTGCAATGATGCGGTTGGCCTTTGCAATCTGACGACGGTATGCTTCGATGAAGAGCAGTCCGATGGTGGAAAGGACGCGGAGGTCGATGTGTTCGTCTTTCCTTTCAAGCATGGCGAGCTGGGGATTCTGAGCGCGGAGTTCGTTGGCCAGTGTGAGGGAGATGAGCAGCACGTTCTTTTGAATCATCGGTTCGGAAAGGAACTCTTCGGCGTAGCGTGTGAGGTCGGTCTTGCGTCGGTAGTCGAGGTCGTGCGTGATGAAGTCCTGGTACTCTTGACGCAGGGCGATGATGGAGCGGGACAGTGGCCGCAGCTGGGCAATGTGATGTTCGGCTCCGTAGCGACGGGCGCGTTCGGTGAAGATGAATGCGAGTTCGTTGATGATGAGCGGTAGGACGGCTATCTGTACGTTTTCTTTCCATGAGAACTCGGTGGCGAGGATTCGTGCTGTGTGTTTGGCACTTCGGTCGATGCCTTCCTTGATGAACTTCCGGGTTTCTTCGGCTTTGGCTTGCAGTGCTCTTCGCTTGGCTTCCTGTATCATCTTCGCTGTGGCTATCTTGAACTGGAATCGGCGGTCGTTGATACGGATGTGGCGGGTCGGTTCGGAGGGTCGGTGGCAGAGAACGGTAACGTTGCCAGTGGGCAGGGTCAGCGGTCGGTCGATGACGTAGATGTCGCCTTTGTGAACTTGTGGCTGGATGTTGTCGGAGCAGAGGCGGTCGGTGATGATGAGGAAGTTTCCTTCCTGAATGGGTGCTACTTGTTGTTGCATTGTGAATGGGATTATCGGGTTGATATTTCGCGGATGCGTATGCCGTGTACGCTGAGCATGAGTTTTCGCTTGATGCGGTATACGTCGGTGCGCATTCCCTTGGTGTCTTCGACAACCAGATTGCCTTCTGCATCGTTGTAGACGAAGTCTGCGATGTAGGTGCAGGGTCGTTCGAGGAGTTTGCCTTGGGCATCGCGCTGGGTGGGTATGAGCAGGTAGGGTACTTGCTCGCGTAGGTCGGTGATGAGTCCCTGTCGCTGCATGAGACGGAGCTGTGCAGCTCGGCGGGATTCGAGACGGGAGGCGTAACGGCCTGTGCGGATGGCGTGGTACTTGTTGGGGGACATGGAGGGGTATTTTTCGGGATGGCGAGATGTCACTCTTCGGCAAAGCGTTCGTTGATGATTTGGGTGAGCTGGATTGAGGGGACGAAGCGTATGCGGTGCCGCTTGGGGATGTGGACGGGCAGTCCCGTGTGGAAATTGCGTCCTTCCTTGGCTTGCATGGTGGTGTACTGGATGGTTCCGAAACCTCGCATGGAGATGGATTGTCCCTGGATGACGGCACCTCGCATGATACGGATGATTTCGGTGACAGACTGGACGGCGAGGCGGGATGTCATGCCCTGATTCTTGAGAGCTTGATGGAGCTGCTTGGCTAATTGGGCTTTGTTCATTTTTGTTCGATGGTTAATGTTATGCGGAAGTATTCGGAGATTTCATTGAATTGGTGGATGGATGAGACGATGGCTTCGAGGGTTGGAGCGGTTGATGAGCAGAGCTCTGCTGATTGGAGCTGGGCTTGACGGCATTGGTTTTGCTCCTTCGACACTCTGCGCATACGGTGGTCTTCGTGGTATTGGTTAATCAACTCCTTGACGGCCAGTGCATCGTCCCACGTGGGGGCTTGGTCGCTGCAGACAAGCTTTTGGATATAGTCGTCGGTTGACGGAGGAAAAATGGCTATTTCGAAAGCAGCGGAATAATAAATCTTGTTGCGAAGGCGGCCGAGATTCCTGTAGTCGGCCTGCATCAGTTTGAGTGCCTTGAGGTGGCGTTCGGTGGAGTTGTTGGAGTGTGTACGTGACATGAAGTAGAGGAGATTTAGCTGTTTGTGATAGACTTGATGAGTTCGAAGGATTCGGGCTTCTTGCCTTGTTGCTTGAGGAGTTGCTGATATTGCTCGAAGGTGATGGCTTCGCGGGTTCGCTCTTCGCGTTCGCGAGCAGCCTCTTCTTCCTTTCGCTGTGCTATGAGTCGGTCGATGACTTTGGCGCGGTGGTCGAGGAACTTACGGAGGGCTTCGGTGACTACGAGTGGGTCGGCGTTGCCGTAGAACTTGCCGAACTTGCCGAGCTTGAAGAGTCGGAAGAAGTCCATGAACTCGGAGAGTCGGAGGAAGTAGTACTCGGAGAGGATGAGGGATGCTTGCTCCTGCAGTTGTGACTGGGTGAACTTGTCTTTGACCCCTGCATACTCGGCGAGTGAATGGAGCTGGGCAACGAGCCAGGCAATGGCCGTTTCGGGCTGGTAGGCACTGCTGACGGCAGCGAGTGTCGGAGCGGGGTGGCGGGCTTGGGATGCGGCTGGCAGAAATCGGCGGTACATTTCCGCGTCTAGGGCGTAAATTCTCCCCAAGATGGGCAAGGTATCACCCGAAGGCTGAAGTGCGCTGTAATGGGCGCAAAATGCGGTTGTCGCCTGTGGATTGTATGCGAGCAGTAGTGCTTTGGGGTCAGGGAAGGAAGTTAGAAGCATTCGGGCTTCTGCAGGCAGCGAGTTGCTTGGCACGTGCTTGGTCAAGGAGCTGGTTGATGGTGCCGAGGGTTGCCTGTTCTCGGGCGAGGCGTTCTGCTTCGCGGCGGTCTGCAGGGCTTTGCTGAGCGTGATGGGCTGTTTCATGCTGGGTGGTTTGTCTGTTGGCGTACTGGGATTCTCTTGCTCTCCAGAGCCGTAGTGCAGCTTGCCAGGAGCGTATGGGATTTCCGTTTGCTCCGATCCATCCCCTTGATTCGTAGTACCAGAAGAAAGCTTCGGCGATTTCGGGATGGATGCCCGTTGCAGCTGCGTGGGTTTGTACTTCTTCCAGCGAGGGTGAAGGCGGACTTACCGGAGCGTGCGAGGCGGCGTCAGCCGCTTTCTTTGTACTCTCGTTAGAGAGTATTTCTTTTCTTTCTTTCTTTTCTTCTTCTAGAACGCGCGGGTTAGTATTACGCGC
>Garnier_p2__coassemble_2585_pt1 | contig 10838 bp, 10 predicted proteins | sample Garnier_p2__metabat2_high_PE_025 | metagenome-assembled genome bin Garnier_p2
GGTTAACTTCAAATTCTTCAAGCCACTTGTTCTACTTGCTTTCCTTATTCCAATTTTCCCTGTGTCAGTAGATGATGGGCGGCTATAGTGGAAGCCTTCAAAACGAGATGTGAACATCGCATATGAACTTCCACAAGTATTTTTGTCTGGATGTACATTATGGAGTCAACTTAATAGTACGACGGAAGATATTCCCTATCAAGTAGTTGGCGAAGATATGGAAGTATTGTCAAACGGTTTTCTTTCTTGTAAAACAGGTACCCAGATTATCAATTTAGATGAAGTGCAACCAGGTGCTTACTATCTATTGTTGATAGTAGGAGAGGAGATGTATGCTGCTTCTTTATCTTATCAGAATAAGTATAGTACTTTCAATCAGTCGGCATTCAAAGGATATGTTTGTTTTCTATTTGTATGAATTCATATTTTAAATATCAGTCCCAATGACCATATATGATAAAATAGTTCATCAACTGATGCTTCACAGTATGGATTTACCTAATGTCAGTCTGTATCATGGAAAGATGGGGATAGTGTTGGCTCTTTATTCCTATGCAACGCGTAAGCGGGATGAGCATCTTAAGGAATATGCTTGGGACTTACTGCAAACTATCTATGACGAGCTTTCTGATACACTTCCTTATGGTATTGAATGGGGTTTGTCAGGAATCGGAGTTGGTATTACTCTTCTTAAGAAGTATGGTGTTTTTGATGTCGATTTGAATGCTGTATTGGCGGATATAGACCAGCGTATCATGTCATATGATCCTCGTCGATTGACAGATTTCTCTTATCGTAGTGGAGTTACAGGTATTTATTACTATCTCTGGCTTCGTACTCAAGTGGAGTCACCAGTACAGACGTTCGATTCTGTATACTTCAAAGAACTGTATCAAAATATACAAACACACGGTGTTTCAGTACATTGCCTCCATCATGAGAACTATTGGTATAATGAATTGGCTATTCCAGCGTGGTCTGTGAATGAGTATCCCAATCATCCACTTGATTTAGATGGGGGGATGTCCTATTTCCTGATTTCATTAATGCAGAGCAAAAGTCTCAGCTAAACCTAAGATTCTAATGAATTATTACATCGTCAACAATGCAAGCCGAGCTGCTGCCTATGGTATAGGTACATACGTCAAGCAGTTGATTACAGTACTTCAAGCACTGTCGGAATATCCAATATATCTCATCGAATTATATGCAGAAGACAAAGATTTTACTGTTTTTACTGACGAATTAGGCATTACTCATTATCGAGTTCCGGCTCTCCCCTCTCAAATGGAGAGCGAAACGTATTGCCGTACGGTTGGGTATTTGCTTGCACCTTATATAGTTGATGGTGAACCTGCTATTTTTCACTTCAATTACTTCCAGCATTATCCCTTGGCATTGTGGTTTAAGGCGCGTAATATCCACCATCGCATCCTTTTCTCGGTGCATTATTTTAATTGGTGCTTTGCCCTGAATGGGAATCTCACGCAGTTTCGTCGTATTCTATTACAGGAAGACAGTGATATAGAAGACAAATATATTTCAATCAAGCAGGAGTATCGAGAGTGCCTGAAATTTCTTCATCTAGCCGATCAAGTGATTGTGCTTTCAGTCTTCTGCCAACAGTTGTTACAGACAGATTACCACATTCAAGCCAACAAGATCGTCTTGATTTACAATGGCTTGAAGGAAGAAATCACTGAAGATAACGACTTGTCGGCTACGTCACCCCAATCTGTAAACTCTTACGACAGTACATTGACAGGTATTCCTGTTTCCCCCTTTATTTTTTATGCAGGTCGCTTAGATGAAATTAAGGGAGTGAAGTATCTGATTCGTGCTTTTCATCAGGTACTTACGACACATCCAGACGCGCGGCTTGTCTTAGCTGGCAATGGTGATTTCAATACCTGTTTAGAAGAGTGTGAAGGTATTTGGGACAAGGTTACTTTTACGGGGCATATCAATGCACAAAGTCTAACCGCTTTTTACCGTCATGCTACGCTTGGTGTACTTCCATCCTTTCATGAACAATGTAGCTATACAGCCATTGAGTACATGATGCATGGTTTGCCCTTTGTAGGTACTGATTCCACAGGTCTTAGTGAAATGCTTAACGATGTTCCCCAATTGCGAGTCCATATAGACGAAGAAGCATTTGACGAGGCCGCCTTTGTTAATGAGTTGTCAACGAACATCTGTCAGCTTTTAGATGATGCTGCTTTGCGGCAATGCGTTTCCCAACAAATGCGTGCCAACTATCTGAGCCACTTTACACTTCGACAGATGGAACAAGCCATACACCAGGTCATTGTCTCCCTCCTTCCTCACAGCCCGCTCTTGAGTGGTGAGATGTTGCAAGAGGTAGACATTTACATGATGCGGCTTATCCATCAGCAACCTGATATAGACATGGATTTCTATGGCATGGCAGGTATCGGCGTTTATCTTTGGTGGAGATATCAGACCTTAAAGGGGACTGACGAGGAGATAATGCGTGCCAAAATAGGCGAATACCTTATTTACTATTTAGACTGGCTTTATGAAGAAGTGGTCAGTGAAGGGCTTACATCCTGTGTGCAAGAACTAGCCTTTACTTTACGTGAAATGGTGAATGAGCATTTCTACCCTTTACGCTGCATTCCTCTGACTGCTTTGTTGCATGGTTCTTCTAACCAAGGTATCTGTTCCCCATCTCCCGTGGTAATATGGCAAAATGCTATGCGTATGATGAATACGAAGATTTAAGCATTGCCAACAGCCATCGGAAAGTTCATCCATGATTCAAACGACATGAAAACTCCTTCCTTATCAATACTACTTCCCGTCCGCATTGACAATGAGGAACGACTTGCCAATCTCAAGGCGGTACTAAACTGGATTGTCGCGTTAGATTGTCCCGTTTTAGTACTTGAAGCCTTGGCTACCCCTCAGCTGGCAGAATGGCTTCAGACTCATTCACGTGTGGAGTATTACTATGTACATGACGACAGTCCTGTCTTTCATCGCACGAAATACATAAACCGACTTCTTCAGCAAGCTGTTACGCGCTATGTTGCGGTGTGGGATGCCGATATCATCTTACCACTTCATCAAGTGGAGCAAACCCTTCAGTTAATGGAGCGTGAATCACTCGTCATGGCTTATCCGTATTCGGGTATTTTCTCCATGCTTTCTGCCGAACGTTCCGAACGTTTCCGCAAGCACTTGTCACTTTCGGCTATACCCTCAGCGGGTATTACAAGTTTGATGGGACGGCGCGCCTGTGGAGGAGTCTATTTCGTCAACCGTTCTGCTTATTTGGCTTTGGGCGGAGAAAACGAACGCTATGATGGTTGGGGACCTGAGGATGCCGAACGGCTGCGGCGTATGCAGATTATGGGTGTCAAGGTTGCCTGGTTGTCCGAAGGTAAACTCTATCATCTTTACCATCATCGTAATCCTCAGCAGGAAGGTGATAATTGCCCGCAGTTAATTCGAATGCGGCAGGAGTTTATTCATGAATGTAGTATGGATAAAGAGGCCATGTCTGCCTATATTCGCCAGACATTATTACCTCAATTCCTTTGAGTGAAGAATTTGTTTTTTTATGAGGATTATAATTTTAAGAAAAGCAGCAACCGAAGCACTACGTTGCTGGGAGCGTCTTCTACTGCTAAGAAGGAGCGGACGGAGCAGTGTGATGGTTTTACCAATGAAATACTTCCTATGAAGAAGCTTAAAAAGTTTGTTGTACAGAGTACCAGCTTGCTAACGCGTGAAGAAATGGCACTAATTCAGGGTGGTGCGAATCTTTATTTGTTAGACAACTGTGGTGCGAATGACAGAGACAAATCCTGTGTCTACGGTTTGTATGACACTCCTTATGGTCAAACTATTGTCCCTGGGGTTTGTCAAGTAAAGTATGAAGCTTATCATGGCTATATCATACCTGTAGGTTTCTGTGCCAAGCCTTAAACTCTCAGGGGGGCTTAGGTTAATCCTCTGACGGATTTAATCAATAGGAACGCTCTCCTTTCAACACTCTCCCCATATATAAACGTGTGGGAAGAGTCTTACCCAATACACGTTATAGGTTGGTTCTATTAATTATCAGTTGATAAGTTGAAAAGTTTATGTTGAAAGCCATTGGTATGATGAATAAACTTTTAAACTGTAATTTATCGAACTCCCTTATACTTAATCATATACATTAATGAAGAAGCTTAAGATATTCCTTTTTATGTGTTTTGCCATGATTGGCTATAGTCCTCTTGTCGCCCAAGAGGTGGAGGTGGAGCTGGTTGGCGAGATAGAGGATGAATTTTTGAAACTTCCACTCATAGGAGTCAAGGTGAGTGTGTTCGATGAGCAAAATAAAGTAGTGGTTGACAGTGCGGGTACTTATATTTTCCTTACGCCTACTTATCAACCTGATAAAGTCCTGTATTCCGCCAAGGTGCCAGGAGGCAACCGCAAGTATCGTTTGCGGGCGACCCGTCGGGGGTACACCACGGTGTGGAAAGACGTGACATTGACCGACTCACTTCAGGGAGAAGTCTGGCAGCCAGTTCTCCGTTTGCGTAAAGAACACGATCAGCGATTAGGCGAAGCGGTTGTCACGGCTACCAAAATCAAGATGTACCACAAAGGGGACACGCTTGTTTATAATGCCGATGCCTTTAAATTGCCTGACGGTTCGCGCCTCGATGCTTTGATTCATCAAATGCCCGGAGTGACGATGAACGAACACGGTGAAATCTTCGTCAACGGACGCAAGATTGACGAACTGCTACTCGGTTCGCGAAGTTTTATGCGAGGAAACAAGAAGGTACTACTTGAAAACCTGCCCTATTACACGGTAAAGAATATCAAGGTCTACGAGCAACAGTCCGATCGCAGTCAGGCCTTGGGCTATGACGTAGACCCCCGAAAGTATGTCATGGACGTTCACCTCAAGAATGAATACACACGAGGCTACATCGCCAATCTGGAGGCTGCTGCCGGCACACGCAAACGCTGGATGGGACGTGCCTTCTTATTGGGATTCTCTGACCAATGGCGTTATGCAGTCATGGCCAATTCGAACAATGTGAACGAAACGCGTCACTTGGGTCAGATGGGCTATTGGTCGCCCGCCTTGCTTCCGCAATCGCTCGTTACTACTCACAGCGGAGCTATCGACGTGGACTACCAGTCCAAGGATAAGCGCATGAAGAACAACCTCAACGCGTCCTTTACATCCACCGAAACAGAGGCAGAAATGCGCCAACGCAACGAACTCTTTCTTGAAGGGTTACGTCCTCTTTCTACTTACCATAGACAGACAAACGATAAGAACAAGGCTGTCAATGTATCAAACAAATGGTCGTACAATCATCGTTTCTCACTTACCTCTCAGACCGACTTCAAGTTTACCAAAGAAAACGGTTGGGCTCAATCGCTTTACGAACAACGCGATAATCAAGACTTCACCGTGAGTCGTCGGGAACATGGATTCAACCATGAGCGTAACTGGATTTTCAACGAGCAACTTTGGGGTAGTGTGAACTTCAATCGAGCGAAACAACGCTACCTTAACTATTCGCTTCTCGTCTTCCACGACCAGCGGGAAGCGTGGAAAGCAGACCGTTTTGAATTACAGCAGTCTTCATCAGCAGTATCGCCTTCCGCCAGCCATAACACAAGCGATGTCAGTCACCACGCTACAACGGTTCATGCGAGTGCATCTGTCGTTTTCGATAATCTTTGGAAAAATACGAGTCTGAACCTCTCCGACAATCTTACTTGGTACAAGGACTATGACCGCGACTATCTCTATCATCCCGACACACTGGCTTCGCCTTCGCAACTCGACCTTCTGCAGGCTATAACCGACCGCGACAACTCCTATGTCAGCCGTCGCCACAAAATCCGCAACAGCCTTGACATTGGGCTTAGGCATAAAGGTTGTTACAAGATGAGTCCCAAGATGCCCGTTGACATCGTATACGACATTTGGTCGTTGGGGGTTAACCTTCCTTATACCCATGAGTCGCTTGACTATATGCGTGGAGCCATTGATACGGTGCTTAACCGTTCGCACTTTTATGCAGATCCCTATCTCTCGTTGCGTTACGTGTCAAACCATCGCCGTCACGACCTCACGTTCAACGCGAAATATTCGCGCCGTCCTGTAGACTTGCTTCATCGTGTCGATTTTCGTGATGACCGCCAGCCGCTTGTTGTCAAGTTGGGCAATCCGCACTTGAAGGATAACCTCTTGACCGAACTTCGTTTGGGTTACACCCTCCGCCCGAACAAGTACCAGCAAAATCTGCATGCCGAAGCCGCCTTTGATTTCCATCATCGCGACGTTGCACAATCTGTTCGTTATAATCCGACTTCGGGAGTCTACACCTATCAGCCGGTTAACGTGAAGGGCAGCCACCGCTCCGCACTCAAGGTAGACTATGTGCGTTCGCTCGACCAGAAAAATCGCTGGACCTGGCAATTGCAAACCGAGGCCAACTACCACCACGCCCTCGACCACACGATGCTCTCCGATGCTACCCACAGTGAAGTGCAGGCGGTCAACACGACTACTCTCCACGGCGGCACCTACGTGCAATACAGTCAAAGCGCATTCAATGTGCGCGCAGTCGGCAACTTGAAGTGGCATCATTCGACAGGCAAAATGCGTGACTTTACCACGCTCAATGCCTGGGATTACCAGTACGGCGCATCAGCCCGCTACACCCTGCCCGTTATCCACACGACGCTGGCCGTCGACGCGATGATGTACAGCCGTCGTGGCTATGGCAGTGCAGCCTTCAATACCGACGACTTTGTGCTCAACGCTTCGCTCAGCCAGTCCTTCCTCAAGGGCAAGTTGATAGCCAAGGTCGAAGCCTTTGATGTGCTTCACCAGCTCTCGAATGTGCAATATGCCGTCAACGCCCAGGGCCGCACCGAGACGTGGACACGCTCTCTCCCCAATTACGTGATGTTTCACCTCGCATTCCAATTTAACCGCAGCCCGAAACGACTGTAAACAGTAAGATTTGAAACATTAGAAGGAATGTTCCCCTCCGCATAGAGCTATTGGATATTTGCGGAGGGGGCATGATAACCCATTCTTCTTTGCTACAGCAGGCAGTTTTATTCACATGATTCATAATACAGTTTTAAATACGATGAACACACATTTCTCATGCTTCCGTTTATGCTTTATAACCTGGTTGCTTTTGCTTAGCGCACACCCTCTCCTTGCTCAACAGCAGGAAAGAGAACTGACGGGGTATATAGAAGATGCTTACATGAAGGTGGGTTTACGCAATTGCGAACTAACATTGATGACGATGGACAGTATTGTCATTGAGTGTGAGCCTGACATTTCCGTGTACGGTCCGAGCGAAAAGCAACTGACTACAACCTATACCATTCAGGTGAAACTAAGGTCGGGACAATACTTGCTGCGTGCCTCGAAAGCAGGATACGAAGACTGTTGGACGAGTTTCTTTGTTCCAGACAATTTAGGTGATGCTACCTTGGGCATCCCGACTCTTCAACTTAAACGTGGTGCAAAAACGCGTGATTTGGGCGAAGCAGTGGTGAGAGCTACTCGTATCAAAGTAAAGATGCGAGGTGACACCTTGGTTTATGATGCAACGGCTTTCGATATGCCTGATGGCTCTATGCTGACCCATCTCATCGAACAATTGCCTGGGGCAGAGATGAACAAAAATGGGGAAATCTTTATCCGTGGCAGAAAGATTGACGAGCTGACCCTTGGTGCCCGTAGCCTGTTTGGCGGAAAGAAAGAAGTTCTTCTGGACAACCTGCCTTACTATACAATCAAGGAGCTTAAGGTCTTTGAACGTATGTCCCTGCAAGCCGCTTTGGCTGATGATTCGATAGCCCCAAAACAGTATGTCATGGATGTGTGCTTGAAAGATGAATTTACAACGGGTTATGTGGTAAACTCTGATTTTGCAGGCGGAACGCACGAACGCTATTTGGCAAAGCTTTTCGGCTTCATGCTTTCAGAAACAATGACCTGGGGAGCTTATGCCAATGTCAACAATATCAATGACAACACCAATGGCATGAGCGAGCAGTGGGTTAAGAACAACAAGTTTATCTGGCAAAATGCCGACATTCCTGCCAAACGTCAAGCAGCAGGCATCAGTTTCAATTATCAGTCAAAGAAACGCGACGAGTCCGGACATCCGCTTGTCGGCAACGATACTGAGTTTATCTTCGATCGCTACGACGAGGTCAACGATGCTACGTCGTATCATGAAGTGTTTCTCCCTTCTTTGTTGACTAATTATTCTCGTTCAAGGTCACATGACAATCTGAAAAGTTATTTTCTATACTTGAAAGAGAAGTTTCACTACCTGCCATGGAGTTTAGAAACTTCCTTTCAGTTGAATTACGAAGACAGTCAAGCCCATAGTTTTTACACCTCTAAGCAATGGGACGATGCCAAGGAGACATTGTCACAACAGGACGCTTATTTGCTCCAAGGCAAGAAGTACGGTCTTCAGCATGCTCATATAGGATGGTATATCAAGCAAGTAAAGGGGTTGAGCTTCAAGTTTGACTCACACGCGATGCACCACGAGGGGGTATCCTTTAGTCAGCGTTCGACTCAACGGGAGGCAACCCGGGATTATCGTCACGAATATGAGAAGTCCTATACAACGGACTATCGCATCGAACCCACTGTGACCTATCAATTCTTTCCTTTCAAGCAATACGCTACGCTGACCGGACACTATAAACTTAGTGGCTATAAGAGTAACGAACGCCTCTATGTGTTGAGCGAACTGGATGGTTGGAAACAGGAAGATAGCGTCAAGTTAAATCTGCTCCCGTCCAACCATGAGCTGTTGCGTACTTTTGATGACCGGAACAGCCTCTTCAGCAATCGTCGTGAACAGGAAGCAGGACTCAATCTGAATATGCAGTTCCATTTTGGCAAGGAACGTGACAGTTACCTTGCCTTGACTCTTCCTGTTGTGTACCATCGTGAACGGTTAGACTACCACCGCAGTCAAATTGACACCTTGGCCCATAACGATGTGTGGACATTCAATCCTGGCTTATTCTTCAGCTATAAGAAGTTCAGCATAGGCGGTTCGTATGAAACGGAATATACGGGATTGATGAATCAGATGCCTTATCGCGATGACCGCAACCCTTATTTTGTCAGAGAAAGTAATCCCTCGCTTGACAATCACCGCAAAGCAAGTGGGCGAATCAGTTTTGATCATATACTGAAACGACCCTGGAAAGAAGGCAACTTGAGCAAGATGTCGTACAGCACTTCCTATACGTACCACTTCAACTCCGTCGGTCAAGGATTTACTTACAATCCAGCTACGAACGTTTACATCTACCGGCCCGATAATATCCGAGGAAACTGGTCGTGGGACTTCCGCAACGAACTCTCCCTCTCGCTTTCGCGCAATCAGTCATGGTGGCTTTATCACACCTTGACAGCCGACGTATGGCACTCGGTAGACTTTGCTTCGATTAGCGGTATGAACGAAGCTCAACTCAACAAGGTCGAAACCTTTACGCCTGCAGAAGAGTTAAAGCTTAGCTACCTTGGTAAGGCTACTAAGGCTTCGCTTTATGGCGAAGTGAGCTGGCGGCGTACTTGGGGACATCGCTCTACCCAACCGACGCTCAGTGTTTTCGATTATCGCTACGGCCTGACAGCTCAACACACGATTCGAGCGTGGGGTACTACTTTCGACCTTGATACCTACGTCAGCAGCCGGCGGGGGTATGCTAATTCCGATATGAACCGTGACGAATGGATGCTCAATGCGGCTGTCACCCAGTCTTTGCTTAAGGGACGTATGACCATCAAACTGGAAGGCAAAGACCTGCTTGGTCAGATATCGGGTCGTACCTATCGCGTCAACGCACAAGGACGTACGGAGCAATGGCACCGGGTCATTCCCAGTTACGTGATGCTCCACCTTACCTATCGGTTAAATCAGCGACCGAAGCAATTGTAGCTCTCCCCCTTACTTTTCATTCATTTATCTTCTCTGACACCATTGCCAACAATATCGCCTTGTCAACCGATGAAGTCGATGTTGAGCGTATGCTCCATGCTGCCAGTAGGGCTCACATTGACGATTTTATAGCCACCCAGCCCTTAGGTTACAACACACGTATCGGTATGGAGGGAAATGGCATCAGTGCGGGGCAACGACAACGCAGCCTGTTGGCACGTGCCGTTTACAAGGATCCCGAATACATATCTTCCTCGACGAAGCAACCAATTCGCTTGATGCTACCAACGAGCGTCTCATCATGGACAACCTTCGTCGCTACTATCGTGGAAAGACGGTTGTGGTAAGTGCTCACCGTCTGAGTACGATTTGGGATGCCGATCAAATTATCGTCATGCGTCGCGGTGAGGTGGCCGAACGTGGCACTCACGAAGAATTACTTCGATTACAAGGCGACTATTACCGTTTGGTCAAGATTCAACTGGTTATCCAAGGCTAATTTCCTGCATTGCATTGTGTACTTGTCGCTTACGCGGCCACATTTCATGGCTCTCAATGTGTTCTCGTCACCTACGCGGCCACATTTCATGGCTCTCAATGTGTTCTTGTCACCTACGCGGCCACATTTCATGGCTCTCAATGTGTTCTCGTCGCCTACGCAGCCACATTTCATGGCTCTCAATGTGTTCTCATCTCCTACGCGGCCACATTTACGGCTTTCAATGTGTTCTCGTCGCCTACGCGGCCACATTTCATGGCTTTCAATGTGTTCTCGTCACCTACGCGGTCATATGAATGGCCTGTGTTTGGGTATCCTTCCACTGCGTGGACACATTGAGAAAA
>Garnier_p2__coassemble_3504_pt1 | contig 7586 bp, 5 predicted proteins | sample Garnier_p2__metabat2_high_PE_025 | metagenome-assembled genome bin Garnier_p2
TGTATGCCGTCGTCACGGCTTTTCCTGCGCAAGGATACTTATTTAGTGTTGGGGAGCGGTGTTGTTGTACGGTAGCGGCATGCCGCGACCCAATAAAAATGCTTCGTTCTTCTTTTGTGCACGAATATTTGCTTCTGCCGTCTGTCCTTTGTTGCCCCAACAAGTTACTTCTGCTTTGGGTCGCGGCATGCCGCGACCGTACAACATTAAGGCTGTATGTCGTCAGTAAGCACTTTCCCGTGCAAGGAATTTATTAGTGGTGGCTGCGGAGGTGGCGTAAGGTTGCGGAATGCCGCAACCAGGAATTGTTTAATAAAAAAGGGAGCACAAATTACTTGTGCTCCCAGTGAATAATCATTGTGGATTGTGGTGAGATCATAAGCGAAAGCGGAGACCGGCTAAGGCTATGAAGCCAGGCTGACGAACGTTGGCCAGATCGTAGTAACGATGTGCTGTGAGATTCGTCAAGTCTGCATAGATTTCATAGCGCGGGGCTTTCCAAGCGATACGGCAGTCTAGTAGGGCATGTGTGCCGTAAGGACGAAGTTCTCCGGTTGGCTTTAAGTCACGATAAACTAGCCAAGCACCTTCGCGTTGTTGTACGCGGACTGTCCAATCTGCGCGCAAACGTTTATAGATGCGGTGACTCAGACGACCAACTAGCTTGTGACGTAAATATTCCATAGCATAGTTGGATTTAAAATAGGGCTCACCTTTGCGTCGGTGTTGGTGAAGCCAGGCATAGGACAGTTGGAAAGATTCAAACGGCTGTTTCTCACCCCACCAACGACTTAAATTTATTTTGGCATCCAAGCCTGCTCCGTATGTATCGAGTGAGAAAGCGGTAGCGTGGTAGATGTCATCGGGTGAGCGCATAACCCAGTCAATCAGATTAGTGCCACGTTGGTAATGGACTTTAGCTTGTATGTTTACTATGGGATGATAGAAGTCTGTTCCAATACGAACAGAGTTGTTCTCTTCTGGGCGCAACCCCATATTTCCTTCCTGTGTTGGACTTTTATACCACAAGTCTGTAAATGTAGGCAGACGCAGGGATTTATTCCACGAGGCATAGATTCGCCATGAAGTATTCGGACGATACGCCAAATCAATACCAGGATAGAAACGGAATTTCGAATCCACCGCATTGTTTCTTTCAGTCATTACGCCGAGTGATAAAGTGAAACCGCGCCAGATGAAGTTATGTTCCAAAAAGTACGACCAGTTCGTGCGGTCGGCATGTCGTTTGTAGTACCGTCCCTTTTCTCCTGCGATGGGAAGCCATTGTTCTTCTGCTAAAGGATTCCCCAAGTTCGTACTATAAATCACGTCTTCGCGCACTTCTGCACCTGCAGCGGTACGTCCCAGTACCCAGTCCGTCCAAGCATTCAGTCCCGCTGTAAAGACATCCGTTCGATGAAAGTTTTCGCCTTTCTCACTGTTTCGTGTCAGTTGGAAATGATCCAAACTTCTTACCCATGAAAGTTGGGGAATGAGATGAACTTTTCCCCTTGTTTCCGCGCGAGCTGATAGCAGATAGCGGCGCGTAGCTTCCCATTGGTTCGGATAGGAGGCCGCATAGAAAGTGTTGGCACCGAAATCTTGTGCTGATGCTCCAGCTTGCACATCCAATTTAAAATCCGAGTGGTCGTAACAGATTTGAGCGAATCCTTTGCCGCCCTTGAAGTCACCGTTCTTGACAGCCCCGTCCGAGCGTTGTCCGCTTCCACTTGCAGCCAAGCTCCAACCCTTGCCCAACGACCAAGCAGTGCGAGCTTCGCTGCGAAGCGTGCCATACGAGCCAGCTTCTACTTGTGCTTCCAGGGGAGTAGTTGATTTTGCGGGTTGCCTCGTTATAATATTGATGGCTCCGCTGAATGCTTGACAGCCAAGCACCCGTGATGCGGCGCCTTCGAGAATCTCGATGCGCTCCACGTCGGAGATATTTACAGGGAAATCGGCCGCATTGTGGCCCGTCTGTGGATTCGTAAGGGGAACGCCATTCAAGAAAATCGCAATTTGGTCGTGCGTTCCGCCCGCTATACTGATGTCCGTTTGAATACCAAACCCTCCACGTTGTCGGACATCAGTAGTCGCAGAGAGTTTGAGCACGTCGTTTAGGGATTGTACCCCCGCAGCCGCAAGATCTTCGCGGGACAGTGTGATCACTTGGCGCGCAGCCTGTCCCGGTGCTAACGGAGCTCGCGAAGCACTGACACTCGCTTCTCCGAGTGCAAGCGTATCCGCTTCCGTCGGTATCATCACGTCCTCGCTACCTTCCGCAGAGCGTAGTGAAGTAGCCATCAGTCGCGGAGTGGCACTCGTCAGTGTAGCCACAGCCAAAATGCCGATGCGCACTTCGCGGTGCAGACAGCTAAACAAGCTCCAGCCCTTACGATTGAAGTGATGAAACGTGAGAACACGCGCCTTTTTGTTTGAATTGTACATAAATTATAGTGTTATGAAATGAATAAAACGGGCTGCATTCAGCCCGGACTTGCAAAGGTAGGAAATCTATTCAAGCTATTTCCAATCCTTACCAGTTGAAGCTTTGAAAAGTAGAAGAGTCGCGTGGCGATGTTCGGGCAACCATAGCCTAATATCTTCTTTTTAAACGCTCCCCTCATCTCACCTTGTACGCAACTCGAACAACCTTTTTCCACAGCTCTTTTACCAAGGTATTTTCGTTTTCTACTCTTATCATCGTCATCCCGTACCAATACGTCAACGCCCCGACCGGTTATTACACCAGTCGGGGCGTTGTTATTTTCGTGTTATCCAAACAATCTTCTCCGATTGCAATAGGAGAGGAATGTTTCAAGTCAATGTTACTTCACGATCATCTTGCGTGTGCTCTGCGAAGCCGTAGTCGCTACGCGGAAGAGGTAGACACCAGGCGTCATGTCCGTGAGCGAAACCACGTGTTCCTCGCCACGGCGCGGCGCATTGAGTCTAACCGACTTCACCAACGTACCGTTTGTAGCATACACCTGCAAGTCAGCGTAGGTCTCATCGTTGTTGAAGAGCACCTTCCAAGCACCCTGTTCTTTTTGGATAGAAACCGGAGCTTCCGTGTTGATAACCTCGTTGATGCCCGTTTCGTTCGCCATTTCAAGTGCCATCTTCAAGCCTTCGTATGCGTCGATTTTGCCATAACCAGCCGTTGCGTTCCAGCCATTTGCATCCGCTTCGCCCGTTTGGTTACTGCGGCGACCCGTCTTTTGGAAGATTTCAATAACCTGGTCATAAGTCAGCTTCGGGTTAGCTTCCAGCCAGAGCGCAATGATACCCGTCACTGCGGGCGAAGCCATCGAAGTACCATTCATGACACCATAATAGTATTTCTGACCGTTCACAAGGAGTTCTTCAACCAATTCGTTGCTGGTGCTACTGAAGTTGGTAGAATTCTTTGAGTAAGCTGAAATAACGCAACCACCCGGAGCGGCAATTGCCGGTTTGGGTCTGCTGACAATCTGAGGACCTCGGCTGCTGAACTTCGAGATGCTACCGCGCGAACCAATAAATGAAGCATAAGAATACGTTTCGCCGTTGATAGAGCGATAGCTATCCGCATTATTGTATGAAGCCACCGCTACGGCGGTTGGAATCGAAGCAGCTCCTTCCGCTACGAGGTAGTTGTCATCACCAGCTTCCGCCGTAATTCCATTCATATTCAACTTAGCGAATTCACCCAAATAGCTGACACCATCCAACCATGCGTGGAAGGTTTCACCACCTTTACCCGTCACCTTCCAGCAGAGATAAGCCGTGCCAGTAGCTGCACCGCCCAATTGCTGTTGGATGTTGGATAGAAAACCCTTGAATGTAGCGTATTGACGTTTGTTGTACGGGTTAATGCCTTGGTAGAATTCGCAGCCAGCGTTCGCCAATTGCAGTTTGCTCAGTTCGTAAGTCTTCGTACGTGTGACGAGTACAAGCTGAATATCGAGTGCTTCCTGACCATCTGTTGCCTCGCTCCAGATTTCCGAGATGATACCCTTATTTTTGTTTTGAGCATCCGGTTTCATGTTCAGGTAGACAGGCGTGTTCGCGTCCGCAATCGTGCGCTGAGCGTGCAGTTTCTCACCACCTTCGTTACCCATAGCCGCCACCATGAGCGCGCCCGGTCCACAAAGTTCACTCATAGCCTTGTCATATTCCGTCGTGCCATCGTGTGGTCCCGTCAAGCCGCCGAAGCTCATATTGATAACCCAGGGCATTCCATTCTCATCGGCATAATCCTTGATTGACTTAGCCTGTTTGAGCACGCTGGAGTTCGAAAAGTCAGACGATACGAGGATGAGTCTGGCACCCGTAGCAAAACCGTAGTAATTGTTATTGCCCACCTTGCTACCAGCGGCAATGTTGGTCACGTGGGTAGCGTGTCCCGACTGGTCGCGGCTATCGCGGCGCGGCGGCGTTGTTGTCAGCATACCCGTAGTGCTCGTACAATAGCGGTCCACGCGGTTTAAGAAAGCAGCGTGGCTAAATTCAAATCCTTGGTCGATGACACCGATAAGGACACCTTTACCCGTAAAGGGAGTTTCCAGTCCCGTACCTTCCTGTATCTTCGTAACTCCCGTTTCCGGGCGAGCTTTAGCCAACAGCGGACGGTATTGTTTCGGCGTATTCATGTAGAGTACATCTTCGCGTGCACCGAGTTCGGTAATCATACGGACGGGTAAAGTTACCACGACCAAGTTAGGCGTGATAATCGTAGCTTCATGTCCCTGTTTACGAACAAAGTCAGCCACAGCTTCTGCATCGTTTACACTTACGTTGGTCGTAATCAAACTGTCAGCCACGGTGCTTCGTGCTGTTCGGGGAGAGGTAAGGAGTGCTTCGATGCCTCCGTCCCACTTGCGGCCAGTGTTGTCCAGCTGCAGGTCTTGTGCCAACGTAGGCACAGCCATCAGGGCGCAGACACCGGCGAGGAGTACTTTCTTTTTCATATAGTTGTATGTGTTTTTGTTGTCTTGGTGATTTCTATAGCGGGGATTTTTCCGCCAAAACGGTGCAAAGTTACGGATATTTGCTTACAAAATATCACTTCGGAGTGATTAAACTGTGATTCTGTCGTTGTGATTAGGAAAAGAGTGTGCATGAGAGCGTCGGAAGTTTGAGTTTCTCTCTCTCCCAACGGTCTCTTCGCTTGGTTATGTCCGCAACTTTCGCTTCGTATCCTTTATTTACTCTTGTGCGTCATGATGTCGAGCACACAGCGGTCCGTTTCATTCATGGCGTCCGCACCGATGCTGACCAGGTTACGTATGCTCTGGTCCACATCGTCATCAATAATGCCCTCCACACTTGTAACGCAGTTGCCCTGCATGGCCAGCATCGCCGAGAGCACTGCCGTGCTGACGCCCGAGGTCAGTTTCAGCGCACAGCTTGGTTTCGCTCCGTCGCAAATCATACCCGTGAGGTTCGCAATCATGTTCTTCACTGCATAGGTCATTTGCTCATACGTGCCACCCATTAAGTAAGTGATGCCGCAACTCGAGCCCGTCGAAGCCACCACACAGCCGCAGAGTGCGGAAAGGGTGCCCAGGCTGAGTTTGATATAAATAGCCGTCAGGTGCGAGAGCATCAAGGCGCGGGTCATTTCCTCCGCCGTGTTGTGATTCTCTTCGGCAAAGACCACCACCGGGTTTGTCGCGCAGATACCCTGGTTGCCCGAGCCCGAATTGCTCATCACCGGAATCATAGCACCCGCCATACGCGCATCGCAGGCGCATGACGTCGAGGAGAGAATGTGCGAAAAGATATTGTCACCCATAATACCCCGACCCAAGGGGCGCGTCAGCGCCTTGCCCAAGGTATGACCGTAGTTTCCTTCCAACGATTTGCGAGCCGCTTCTTGGTTCAGTCGGCGCGCCTCATTGATAAAGTCAATTTCCTCCAAAGGCATCGTTGTGGCATAGTCCCACACCTTGCGCAATGTCAGTTTCAGCGGTTCGCCCACTTCGTTATTGGCTTCCGTTTCTCCCGCCTGCTGCAAGGGTTCGTCGAGAATCACCTCGTTGCCTTTGGCAATATAGACATAATGAGTGTGTTCGCGCGCCAAGACAACCGTAGCCTGAGTGCCGTCAGGAGCCGTAGCGATGACCTCTACATAGAGCTTTTCGGGAGCATCCTCTTTAAGGGAAATGTCGATGCGTTCCTCCGCGATGTAAGCCTTACCGCGTTCCACGGCCGCTTCATCACAGTGTCGCAACACTTCCAGTCCCAGTTCCGATTGGCCAATCAGCGCGCCGAGCGCAATGGCAATGGGCAAGCCGACCATTCCCGTTCCCGGAATGCCAACGCCCATGGCGTTCTTTAAGATATTCGCACTCAGTCGTGCTTCGATACGGTCGGGCAGGGTTCCCAACACTTCGGTGGCACGGCTCACAGCGAGTGCCACACAGATAGGCTCGGTGCAACCGATAGCCGGTACCACCCAGTGGCGTACCAGTCGTGTGATTTGTTGCTTTTCGAGCTCGGTCAGAGTAGATTGCATAAGTAGAAAGCAGATAGTGGCGCCGTGTGAGCTTGTCCGTCGTGCGTCCAGCGTCGAGGGCGCAGCCCTTCACACAGGCCCGTGAGAGGATAGATAGGTTGGTTGATCTTCAGATTGTGGCGTTCAGCGTACAGTCAGAACCTCTCCCTTTTGCACCTTCAGGCGGTATTCGCGGGGAGTTTCCTTATACAGTCGGTGAAACGCTAAGTAGAAAGCCTGGCGTGAAGAAAAACCCGCAAGCAGTCCGATTTCTTCCACCGTCATGTGGTTGTAGCGATCAGATTGCATCATGCGGCAGGCATCGCGTAGTCGCAAGTGGTTGACCAGTGCATTGTAGTTATTGCCAGTACTGATCGCCACTGCCGAAGCGATGTAGCGCGTATTGATTTGTAGGTCGGCAGCCAGTTGAGGTGTCTTGTAACTCGGGTCGCGGTATAATTTTTCTTTCGTCAGTTTTTCCAGTATGCGGAGGTAGATGCCGTCAGCTTTTTCCTCACTCATGAGTTTCAAGTAGGCAGGCTCCTTCCGCTGTGGGGCTTGACTTTCTGTCATTCGGGCAAAGTATTAAATAAGCGTTCGACGTCGCAAACTCCCGATTTCATTCCAGCGAAGCTGTTTGCATGAAATCGTCGGGGCGCGTCTTTGCAGTGCGAAGGTATTAAATCCGATAAAGGGTACAAAATTATCATCGTCTTTTTGGGAACCCTAAGGTGAACAAAGTGTACACGAAGCGTTCCATGATAAGACCAGCTACGCCCCCAGACAGTTACAATTCTTTACTCCTTCCACCTTCCTCTCGTTGGGAGAGGATGAATACCAAACTGCAAAGCCAGCTGTAGCAGTTCGTATTGCAGTCACGTTCGATGTCAGGTCGGGTAGCTTCTTTAAGGTAGCGGCTTCCTTTTCAAATAAAATTCAGTCACCCCGTCCGATTTTCGTGTTCCTGTGCTTCGTGAGTCTCTTCTTCCGTCTTCCGTCCGAGGTTCTGTGCTTCGTGAGTCTCTTCTTCCGTCTTCCGTCCGAGGTTCTGTGCTTCGTGAGTTCTTTCTTCCGTCTTCCGTCCGAGGTTTCGTGCTTCGTGAGT
>Garnier_p2__coassemble_4042_pt1 | contig 6448 bp, 6 predicted proteins | sample Garnier_p2__metabat2_high_PE_025 | metagenome-assembled genome bin Garnier_p2
GGGCATTGCATTTTTACAATGCGGTTTCGCGACTTTGGAAAGGGGCATTGCACTTTTACAATGCGGTTTCGCGACTTTGGAAAGGAGCATTGCAGTCGTACAATGGATTTTTGCAGATTCAGCGAAACTCGAACCATTACTTTTTGATTAGGGAGCTTGTAAAATGAAAAAGAAGGCTCGAACACTGAAAATTAAGCGTTCGATTCATACTTTATTACTGTATTGGACTTGGACAGTAATTTTTCTTCTCTTCGAGCTAAGCACGAGATTTTTGGGAAAGGATAGGGTAAAACCCTTTGTGTGATAAGGAAAAAGTATTACTTTTGCACCGCTTTTCCGCTCAGCCGCTAACGGGATGAAGTGTTCCCCGTCAAGCTGAGCAGGGACGGACAACAATTATTTAACAAACCATTATCATGGCAGATTTAATCAAAATTGCTGAAGAAGCATTTGCTACTGGCAAGCAGCACCCTTCTTTCAAGGCAGGTGACACTGTAACCGTAGCTTACAAAATCGTCGAAGGTAACAAGGAGCGTATTCAGTTGTATCGCGGCGTTGTTATCAAAATTTCCGGTCATCAGGAGAAAAAGCGTTTCACCGTTCGCAAGATGTCCGGTACGGTAGGTGTAGAACGTATCTTCCCCCTCGAGTCTCCCAACATCGATTACATCGAAGTGAACAAGGTAGGTAAGGTACGTCGCGCTAAGCTCTACTACCTCCGTAACCTCACGGGTAAGAAGGCCCGTATCAAGGAGAAGCGTACCGCAGCTAAGGCTGAGTAATTCGTTTTGCAAGCCTTTTTCTTGCAGATACTCCGAAATAAGAAGAGACTTCCCATTCTCGGGGAGTCTCTTTTTGCTTTCTATATCTTTGTCTTTGATAGACTGGAGAGGGGATAGCTGAGAGGCGTTGGGCTAAATAGCTTACTTGTTCTTGCTCTTGTTTTCTTTTTCTCATGTCTATTCCCATTTCGTTTTTCACAAGCCGTCTTTTTCAACGGCAACTATTCCTTTTTCGATTATGTCAAATGGTTATCCTGAAAATAAAGCCCACAAAGGAATTGTTTTTCCTTCTCCCATTTTCGGCCCTATCCACAGTCGCCGACTGGGCGTTTCTTTAGGCATCAACTTAATGCCCGCTGATGGTAAGGTATGCACCTTTGACTGCGTATACTGTGAATGCGGCTTCAATCACGACCATCGTCCCCGCCAAAAGCGGCCTACGCGCGAGGAAGTAGCTGTGGCACTTGAACGGCAGTTGCAAAAAATGCAAGCTGAAGGTCCGGCTCCCGACGTGCTCACCTTTGCTGGCAACGGTGAACCTACGACCCATCCCGATTTCCCTGGTATCATCGCTGACACCGTGCGACTGCGCGATCAATACTTTCCTCAAGCCAAAGTCAGTGTGTTAAGTAATGCCACGCTGGTAGTTCATCCTGCTGTGCATGCGGCACTTTTACAGGTTGACAATAATATCCAAAAGCTCGATACGGTTTCGCCCGAGTATATTGCAAGGGTTGACCGTCCGACGGGAGCCTATGATGTGCAACAAATCATCGAAGCCCTTAAGTCGTTTAAGGGACATGTCATCGTGCAAAGTCTCTTTATGATCGGTACGAGTGAAGGACAGAGTGTCGACAATACCACCGATGAGTATGTAAAGCCCTGGCTCCAGGCTTTGCAGGAAATTCAGCCTTCGGGTGTCATGGTCTATACCATTGACCGCGAAACGCCCGACCCCGATTTGCGTAAAGCTTCGCCCGAACAGCTCGACCACATAGCCGATCAAGTGCGTGCTTTGGGACTGGCTGTTGAAGTAGCGTATTAAGAAAGAACTTCGGCTTAAGTAATGGAGTGTATCGTGGTAATAAAGTTTAGACGTTTATTATAGCAGTAGGCCAATGTTGAGAATAACGCCATGCTGCTTAGTCACCTCCTTGCTCATCGTATATTTGTTTTCCATCTTTTTGTCATTATGCTCATTGCTCTCAGTGGCGGAGCAGACTCCGTAGCCCTGTTGCTTAAAATGCAGGAAGAAGGGCGTGTCGAAGCCGCCGCCCATTGCAATTTCCATTTGCGCGGTGCTGAAAGCGACCGCGATGAAGCCTTTGTGCGTAACCTGTGTGAACAGTATGGCGTGCGGCTTTTTGTGCAGCACTTTGATACGGTTTCTGAAGCTCAACGAACAGGCGAAAGTATCGAAATGGCTGCGCGTCGCTTGCGCTATGCTTGGTTTGCTCAGTTGTGTGAACAGTACCATTTTGACTCCGTAGCCGTAGCTCATCATCGGGATGATAATGCTGAAACCTTTCTGCTTCACCTTGTGCGCGGTGCAGGGCTTCACGGACTGACTGGAATGGCTTCTCAACGTCCCGGAGTAGTTCGTCCCTTGCTCAATTGGTCGCGCCAAGATGTGCTTGATTATTTAGCTCGTCGTCAACAAACCTACGTAACCGACAGTACCAATGCCGATACCCGTTATCAACGCAATTTGTTACGTCACGAGGTACTCCCCCTGCTCAGCCAACTTAATCCGCGGGTAGCTCAAACAATTCATGCTACTGCTCAACGGCTCACCGAGGCCGAAGCCATTTACCGTTACGGCGTGAATCAGTTGCAACAGCAGTTGTGCCATACCGATGCGCATGGACGAGTCAATCTTTTCATTGCCGACCTTACTGCCGCTCCCAGTCCAACCACTTTGCTTTACGAATGGTTGTCTCCTTATGGGTTCACTCCCCATCAAGTAGCTGAGGCACTTCAACTTCGTGTTGGAGGTGTGCTTACTGCCGGCAATTATTTACTCACCCGTACACGCGATAGTTTGCAGTGGGGACGCATTCCGCAACCTTTTGCTCCTCTTTCTCTTAAAGGCGAACGGGGAGAAGTAATTTTACCCGAAGGAACTTACGTGAAGTGGGAGTATGTTACGCGAACTCCCGACTTTGTTCTTCCTCGTACTTCCAATCGTGTAGCCCTGGATGCCGAAATATTGTCGGGTAGCTTGCAACTGCGTCGGGTTGCATCAGCCGATCGATTTGTACCCTTCGGCATGAAAGGTAGTCGGTTGATGAGCGATTATTTGACCGACCGTCATCGTTCGCGACTCGAAAAACAAACCGCTTGCGTTGTTACTGATTCCAACGGCATTGTGTGGTTAGTAGGTGAGCGGCCTGCCCAGCGTGTTGCTGTCACAGCTCGCACGCGTCAAGTACTTCTTCTTACCCTTGTCCATCATGAATAAGAAATCATCTCTTTTGTATTCCCTTTTCTTTAGTTTCTTCACTTTCCTTCTTGTTGCATGTGGAGAAGACCGTAGTGGCGAACAGCCTTTTGCTCCCACCGTAGAGAGTCTCTCCGTTGTAGTAGAAGCCGATTCAGCCCTGCTTTCAGGTCATGTTTCTGCTTCGCCCAACAGTACCTTGTTAGAGTGTGGTTTTGAATACGGCAACGACACCTTGCGTGCCAAGACGCAAGCTCCCGCTCCCGCCGAAACTTTTACTGCTGTCACGCCAGCACTTCTTCCAGGTGCCTATTATGCCGTTTCCTATGCCCGCAACGGGGTGGGAACTTCTCACGGCGATACCCTTCACTTTGTGATTGGGGAGTAAACTTTCGCATCTAATCAAAAGTCCCGGAGGCAGATGTTTACACATCGTCTCCGGGACTTTATTCTTTGTAAATTGATACTTTGCTTCTTTGAGCATGCACTCAATTTAGTGGCGTTTACATTTCTTCGTCACCCCAAATTTCGTTACTCCAGCTATTTTCCATTTCGTTAGAGAGCTGCTGATAACCTGCAGTGTTGTCATCATCACTTACGTTTAATTGTGATGATGCGGCTATCATACCTTCTGTTGTTATACGGAATGATTGGGTAGTAGGAGCTACATAGAATTTCTTATTCATAGTGATTGAGTTACTTAGTAGAGAGTAATAAGGAGGCAGAAAACCTTTTTAGTGGAATCGGGTTTAGGGGAAGCGGTAAGGAACTTTGTGTCCATTCGCATTCGGTTTCGTATCCTTTCTCCAATGAGTTACATTGTTTAGAAGGGGCGCCTCCAATGATAATAATTTTGATAGAGTTGGCAGAGAAGAAAGGAGAGGTGCGTATGAGGGAGATGTCCGACGCACCTTCTCCTTACTTCGCTATAGAGAATCTTACTTAATGATTACCTTCTTACCGTTGATGATGTAGATGCCTTTTTGAGCTTTTGCTACGCGACGGCCGCTGAGGTCATAGATTTCAGCTTTTTCGCCGTTGTCCGTCGTCACACCTTCGATGTCCGTTACGCTACCGAAGTCGAATACCAAGCCTGCAGCGGCAGTACTCGTACCGAGGAGGTTCTCACCGTAAGCACGGAAGCCTTGGAGGTTGTTACCTTTGTACTTGAAGAGACCGAGACCGGCGGTTTCATTGTTTTGGAGGGTGAAGATGGTTGCTTCAGCAGACTTAGCCTTGGTTTCGATGGTACCAGTGAGGCTCTGGTCGATGGTTTTCTCAGCAGCGTTATAATCAATTGTGAATTGATATGTATTTGCGGTTGCTTCAATCAGCACCGGCGTATTGGCAGGAATCGTCGTTTCAACTTGCGTCAGCGTCAACTTGTCACCATTTACCTTACCTGTGTACACCGTAACCCCTGCAGGGATGGTCAAAGCAACGGGAGCGTAGAGGGTTGCCCAACCTGCTTCTGTTACGGTGACGGGGAGGGTGGTTACTTCTTCTATCTGCCAGTCACAGTTGTCTGCTTTGTAGTTGCGATTGCGGTCGCAGAAAGTATTGTTGCCACTCTTATTATCATAGAGGTATTGACCACCGCCGGAAAAGTTAGATTGGAGGGTATAATAACCAATCTTGTTTCCTTTTGAAGCATGGAAAGTCCAGGTATTGGCCACATCCGTTGCATTCAAGGTGTGAGTGCCGCTCATGTGATAACCCTGAGCGTAGTTCAACAATTTCTTATCCGTGTTCAGGTAGAAAATTTGTCCGGCACTGAAGTTATCTCCCACTTTATCAGTTGTGTTGATTTTGGCTTTCATTTCCGTGCCATCCATGTACTTCTTATTGAGCTTACCCTTGATGGCGTAGAAATGACCGATAACGGGCTGGTTGATGGTCAAGCTGTTGACCGCTTTATTTACTTCTCTTTCCAAAGCGAAGTTTGTTGCTGCATCGCCATTTTTGAGTCCCTCTTTAGCATCAGCAACAAGCGTTTTTAAAGCTTGACCTTCCCCTTGTGTGTATTTGTTCATACCTGTACCGACATAAGGAATGTAGGGGGTTGCATCGTCAATGGCTTTTTGAAGCTCTCTTTTGGCATAGTTGTTTGCATTTTCGCCTTCCAATGCATAGAATTGAACCATAAAGGTAGAGTTAGCACCCGAGCTGGTCCAGCTTCCTAATTCAGTACCAGAGAAGTGGACGTAGGAGTCCTTCTGTTCGTTGGTAAGGTAGCAGGAGTTCTCTTTGGGAGCTTCTGCTGTGGCAGAACCTAATGGAGGATTAGGAGCTCCCGTAACGCGAATTAGCTTGGTTTTTTGGGCGTATGCTACCAAAGGCTTAACATGTGTGGCTTTGCTGGGCAGATGCCATGAAGCGACTTTGTTAACCGTGGAGATGGTGATTGTCTTGTTGGCATCATTGTTTACTTCTACGTACCATACGTAGTTAGCAGCAGTAGGGTTCGCATCAGTACCTACAGGTGTAGCTTTTGTACCTACGGTTTCGGTGTTATATTTAATGTAGCCGACACCGCGTTCTCCGCCTGCACAGTCTTTGTTGTTATTTACTTGTTTGAGTAAGTAATAACCCGTTGTGATATCAGCTGGATTTTTTAGTACAGGCGTGATTGTTGTAGGTACGCCTTCTTGTGCCCAAGCTATTCCGCAGAATGCTACGAGCATCATCAAAAGTGTAGAAACTTTTTTCATAAAAAAGATTAAGTATTTAGTTAGAGAAATAGATTCATTATTGAGAAAGGTGCTTTTCTATCGGTTATGCCTTTCTTTTTTCTGTTGAGGTAATTTGTAAGTTAACCCTGGTTATGATGTGTTTTGCGTAGGGTAAGCTATACTTACTGCCTTTTATCGATGCAAATGTAAAGATATATATCTTAAGGGGGGGGTAATTATTACAAATTAGTTTTAACTGCATGGAATTGATTGGTTTAGTTTCTATATTAAGGGTATTATAAACTGTCAAGCAGTGGGGGAAGATATTGATTTGCGATTCTTCGTGATATTAGGACTCTGTGTTTTTCGTTTTACGGATGATGGTTGTTGCTGTTGGGTCACTGTTTCCGTAGCTGAAGTTTGGTTTGCTATTGGGTAGCTGTTGTTGTATGGTCGCGGCATGCCGCGACCCATAGCATGAGTAACTATTTCCGTAGCCGAAGTTAGGTTTGCTTTTGGGTCGCTGTTGTTGTACGGTCGCGGCATGCCGCGAC
>Garnier_p2__coassemble_4343_pt1 | contig 5967 bp, 4 predicted proteins | sample Garnier_p2__metabat2_high_PE_025 | metagenome-assembled genome bin Garnier_p2
GTGCTTCGTGAGTTCTTTCTTCCGTCTTCCGTCCGAGGTTTCGTGCTTCGTGAGTCTCTTCTTCCGTCTGCTGTCCGAGGTTCTGCGCTTCGTGAGTCTCTTTTTCCGTCTTCCGTCTGAGGTTCTGTGCTTCGTGAGTCTCTTCTTCCGTCTGCTGTCCGAGGTTCTGTGCTTCGTGAGTCTCTTTTTCCGTCTTCCGTCCGAGGTTTCGTGCTTCGTATGTTTCTTTGCCCGCAGGAAAATAGAGGTGAAAAGAAAAATAAGATCAAGTGCAGAGCCAGTTAAGCATATCGACACAGGGTGGGACGTTTATACGCAGACCGTATAAGCGTCCCACCCTGTGTGGATGGTTTATTCACAGCATGTATAACGACACCATCTTTGCTCGATGTCCATCTTCCCCTTTCGTACTTTTATACCACTTTCGCTCGAAGTGCTTGTACAGTCTCGGTATCTTCTTGCCACTTTCGCTCGAAGCCCTTCTTTATTGGGCGTATTCCATTGCCACTTTCGCTGAGTAAGTATTTCTAACCAAGGAAATGTCCGTTAACCTTGTACAAACCTCTTGGTGGAGTTCAGCGCAGTTCTTCCCGAAAGGGTGTTACGTTCTTCGTTTTCCAGCCCGAACAGGCTTAAGCCAATCGCACCAAGTTGTTTTCATGACCAGCGTGGCTTGAGTAGCTTAGCACAAAGAGGTAATGGGCTGATGGCCCTGTCTTTATAGGCAAAGATAGTCATTTCTTGCCGTATAATCAAGGGGTTTGCGTCGAGTCGGTACAACTCCCGACAGCCTCTTAGCTGTGATGGAGAAAGACAACAATTGGAATCGTGCCGACCTTTTACCCGAAGGATTTCAACCCTTGGCAATGACTATCGATGTGAAAACACCGGGTGAATTTGCTCAGAAGTACCTCGAAGCAACAGGTACTGATATTGGCGGGCAACACCGTGCGCCTGACTGCCGAGGGGTATCGTTTTGAGGCAGAAGCCGGTGTGGCGAAAGACCGCTTTACGTTGAGCTTCGGCGAACCGACCGCCATCGAAGAGGTAGAAACGGATGCCGAAGTACGCGCTACCACCGACGGGTTACACATCCGTGCAGCCAAGGCCGTACACATGTCCGTCTGCTTTAGTAGAGTTCACCCTCGAAGGAAAGACGGTAACTCAACCCCTGGGGGAAGTCGTGGCACGGGTGAAGGACATCAGCCTACAAGTGCCGGAAGTGGTCGACAAGCCTCAGTTCATCGTGTCGGGTATGGCAGAGGGACTGGCCGATGTGACCATTTATAGTAACGACCAAGTTATTGGACCGACCCGCGCTTTGGCCAATTGGAATGGGTGGATGCTGAACCTGTGAAGGAAGGCGACCTGGCAGGGCGGGCGTTTTGCGTAAGTGGCTTCCTACGTTGTCCTTGGGATAATTGTTGCAGAAACCGTCGGTTTTCTGAGAACCTCTTGTCTCTTTACCGGGGAGGAGGAGGGGTGGACGGTAGCGGATAGTCCCTTTGAGAACAAGGTAGCCTGAGGACGCAAGTACCTGAAGTGTGTGTAAAATAAGGGAGAGAAGGAGAATTTTACCGCTCTAAGCATGTCTGTAAGCATGCTCAATGGCGCAAAAATCCCTTATTTCCGATTGTATTAAAAAAAAGTTTGACCACTTAAGCACGATTTTTTACCACCTATGCACGATTTCTGACCACTTATGCATAGATGAAGAAAATTGGGCAGAAAATAAAAAATAATATCAGTACTTTTGCCAATGAAAACTACAATTAAAATTAGAATGGAACCCCAACCCAAAATGGTTGTCTTCGTTGTTGATGATAATAAAGTGGCTTTAGAAACCTTGGCTAACGATCTGCTGAACTGTCCAGAAATCGAAGCGGTACATACGTTTGAGTCGTATGCCGAAGCGACTTTACCGCTATTCGAAGAACAACCAGATGTGATATTCTTAGACATAGAGATGCCGGGAAAGAGCGGTTTGGAGTTTCTCAACTCTGTTCGCCCTCGCATCACTTTCACCTTTAAAGTTGTTTTTTATACAGCTTTCTCCCATTATATGCTTGATGCTATTCGTCAATCGGCATTTGACTTCTTGTTGAAGCCTTATAAGCAAAGCGAATTGCGTTTGGTCATCGACCGACTGATGGCAGAGGATTGTGGCAGTACTAATTTTCACAACAAGCATCTTTATGCTATGCCCCGCAAAATAGCTGTCCAGACTACGAGCGAGATGCTATTTATCACGCCCGAAGAGATTCTGTTCTTCAACTATTCAAGTATTCACCGGTCGTGGATTATTACGCTGACTGATAAGACTGACCATATCTTGAAAAAGAATATGAATGCGCAGGAGCTATTGGCGCTTCATCCGACGTTGGCTCGTGTTAACAACACGTGTGTGGTCAATCTGATGTATTTGATGGCAGTGGAAAACAATACACAACGCTGTCGACTCTGTCCGCCTTTTGACTCGATAGAGATCACTATATCGCGGCGTTATTTCGGTAAACTTCGCGAATACTTCGACATGTTATAGTTCTGATAGAAAATCTCTCTCATCTTTGCAGAACTGTATAGCTTTTAGGCGGAAACAAGTCTCCAAGTTTCCCCTTAGCCCTGGAGAGCCACTGTCATATTGCTTTCAAGTTCCTTTTTTTAGTACAGTGACTTTTCCAGGGTGTTTTGTAGGTTGATTTCTGTACAATCGTAATGAGGAAGGAGTGTCGTTCTCAGTGACTTTCCCTGTTGGTGAGTGAAGACGTTTCGTGCATATTAGGAAGAAGGTTTCTCCACTCTTATTCCATCCATTTCAATGAAGCAACCAGCGTTGTTACTTAGACTGATTCTCATAGCCCGATGGGGAACAAGATAGCTTGATTTCTAAACCCCATGACGGATGGGGATGAGTCGGATGGGGTAAACAAGGAACGTTCCTTGCTTCTAATTTAGAAACTGACGTAAGGAGAATACTTGCACGAGGAGGATGACTTCTTTCGTTTTTTTGATTAGTATGGGTGTAAGTTGGTAGAAAAAGAAAGCTTCCCGTTCTCTGTATAGAGAGGGGAAGCTTTTTTTATTGGATGTCGTGTGTCGAATCGCGACTCACTGCTTATCTCTTCACGAACTTGAAGCTCTTGAAGTAGACTTCAAGGTTCTTGCCGCTGATGTTTGTGAGGCGAATCTTTGAACCGCTCATGCTACCAAGTGCACCTTCGGTATGGATGACGGGGTCGGTCGGTTGATAGTGGAGCAAACCTACGGGTTGCCATTTTCCACCCGTGAAGATTTCGAGGCGGAAGTTCTTGGCTGCTTCATTTACGCCGAGGTTGAAGTCCATACCAGCAAACTGGATGTCGCGGTCGCAGGTAATGGTCAGCGAACCGTCCTTCTGCCACTGAATAACTTCGAGTGAAGGAGCTACGATGACTTCGTTGCCGCGAACCGAAACGGGGAGCAGGGACAATTGCTTCACGTCTGACGTGAGCTTGTAGGGATTGTAGTCTGCCACGCTGTTAAGCTTCGTGCCGTTTTGCTGGTTATATTTGTCTACACTTTCCGTAAAGAGGCGGTCGAGCAGGGGAAGCATCACCTTCGTACCAACCTTGATGCCCGGTTGCAAGGCATGACGAACGGAAGAGTTTTCGAGTTCGTACATCTGCTGCTTGAGTGAACGGGCTTGAGCATAGAGCGCTTCAAATGTCAGCAACTTGCTGGCTTCCTTCATGCCCGTTTCAACCGAAGCAGCGAGTGAAGTCACTGCAAAACCATAGTCTGAGAGTAACTTCGCTTGGAGCAACCAGGGACGCAATTCGCGTACGAGTTCGGGGTTCGTCTTATCACCCAGAAGAATGTCTGCAGCCGTATTCAGTTCGATGCTCTTTTGTGAAAGGGCCACAATACCCATCATTCGTTTTTCGCCGTTTTGCTGCAGCATTTCAACGATGGGCTTCAGTTCTTCACCTTCTTCGCGACGGAAACCGTGACCATTCGGACCGAGGTCTTTGTTATAGAGCGCGAAGGTGCGCAAAGCCTCTGTATTGGCGGGGAATACGGCACGCAAACCCTTCTCCCAGTCGCGGTTGGGGTCGTAAGCCTTCATATTCCACGTGTAGTCGGCAATGCCATAAAGTGAAATCTTAGATGCTTCGGCATGTTCCATGGGGTTGGAAACGAAGCCCGAGAGATCGGGAGCAATGTCGAGTCCGTTGCCATAAGCCGGGCCGAGCAGGATGTGGTCGCGCACGAAGTCAGACACGGGGAAGTTCCACCAAATGTAGGCTTTTCGGTCGATGCGACTGTTAATCCACTCCATAGACTCCTTGTCAATACAGTGTACCACAGAATTACCCGTCCACATGATTTGGATGTCTTTGTTCATCTTCGTACCAAGAGTACGGAGGTATCCCTTCTCATCGTTCGCCCAAGCACGATTGTACTCCGTAGGACACATGATGAGCGGAGCAACATCCTTGTGCTTGGCAATGAACTGGTCGTCAACGTAATTGAGGAGTTCGGCTTGCTTGTCAGCCTTCGTTCCTTCGCCCCAGATATCGTCAAAGAAGACGGCAAAGGCACGGATGCCCAAGGCATACATCTTTTCGAGCTTGGCGATCAGCAAGTCGCGGTCGGTTGTGTTCCACTTGATGTCTACACCCGGGTGGATGGCCCAATAAAACTTGACTCCATTCTCGTGAGCACAACGGTCTAACTCCTGGATGCGTTTAGCTTCCGTTTCGGGATAAGCTTCGCGCCAACGGTCGCGGTGGAAGGGGTCGTCCTTGGGACCGTAGATATAAACATTCATCTTGTTGCGTCCGTAGAAACGGATTTGGCTGAGGCGTGCTTCATGGCTCCAAGGTGTACCGTAGAAACCTTCAACCGTACCACGGAAGGGTACATCGGGCCAGTCCTTTACCGCACAGCATTCCAACTTGCCTTCAGCAGCCATGCCCAACAATGTCTGAACGCCATAGTAGAGTCCCATTTCGTCGGCACCTGCAATCACGATGCCCTTATTGGTGATTTCCATATAATAGCCTTCAGCATGGGAGGGAATCTGCTTGGCAAACTTCTTGACGGATTTATCTCCCTTTACACCCATTGTCAAGGTGAAGGGAACTTTCGCTTCTGCTTTAACGGGAAGCTGTTGCAAGGCTGTAAGTGCGATGCTCTGCTGACGGGCTGCGTCTACTTTCAGCGTCCAAGCCTGAGGAAGGTCGATAAGTTGCTTGTCGGTCTTTACCTCTTGCGGAACGGGATTGACCAAACTGATTTGTGCTGGGGCGGTTGCTGTGCCCAACGTAGCGAGCAGGAGGCTCGCTACCATACATTGTTTTCTCATAAGTGTATGGAGTAAATTGTTTTCAGAAATATATTCAGGTGAAACCTTCAGTGAATCCACTGATTTTTCCTTCGCTGACAAAGTTACAATAAAGGAGTGAAATGCAAAGTTGATGAGTTCAGGAGTTGAAGAAAGGGGGATTGTTGGACAAACTTCTTTGTTTGTTAAGGGATGCAAACAGCTCTGTACGATTGATCTTAAGAAGGAATAAGTGCCCGTATGTTTTCAGCAAAAAATGACTCCCACAATGCATAGAACTTTGTGGGAGTCGTTTGAAATGGGTCGAAGCTCCGTGAGGGAGCATCAATGTGTAAGCGTATCCTTAGATGTTGACGCAGTATGCGTAACGGGCACTTGCTGTTGTGTATGGGTCTTTTTCGTTTCCGTAGAAACGGACGGGTGAGGATCGGTTGTTTCCGAAGCAGGTACATGGTGTTGAGCCGTATCGTTCGGTTCCTCCGTTGAGGGAAGAGTCGAAAGCGTATCGGGTTCTTCGACAGTGACCTCAGGCGTATCCTCAATCATGGGTACTTCCTGCATCGGGGTAAGCACTTGATCTTCTTCTGTAAATTCGTCAGTTGTATCGTCCCATTCTTCCTCGAGAGGAGGCAAAAGTTCGT
>Garnier_p2__coassemble_4651_pt1 | contig 5527 bp, 3 predicted proteins | sample Garnier_p2__metabat2_high_PE_025 | metagenome-assembled genome bin Garnier_p2
AATGCGTAGTCTCCAATGCTTTTTACTCCTTGTGGCAGTGTGATGCTTGTTAAGGTTTTGCAGTTTGAAAATGTGTAGTTTCCAATGCGCTCTATTCCTTGTGGCAGTGTGATGCTTGTTAAGGCTTTGCAGTTTGAAAATGTGCAGTCTCCAATGCTCTTTACTCCTTGTGGTAGTGTGATGCTTGTTAAGGCTTCACACCATGAAAATGCTCCGTTGCCAATGCTCTTTACTCCTTGTGGCAGTATGATGCTTGTTAAGCCATTGCAATAACAAAATGCTTTGTCACAAATCACCCGCGTTCCTTTCCGCACCGTGTATGTTTCCAAATTGCGATTTCCTTTCAGCAATCTCAGTCCATCATTACTATAGGTTACGCCATACTCATCCATCACTCCTTCTTCTATTTCTTCATCCGTCACCTCTGTTGACAATTTTCCCTCTTCTACCACTTCTGGCACGCTCAAATTTATCAGATTGATAGACGCGTTGTTCAGTTCCCCTTCGGTGTAAGCCAAAAGGAAGAGGGCGTAGAGGCGGGGAAGTTCAGGGTCTGCGAAGAGGGTGGGGAGTTCGCGGAGGAGGGGGCAGGAGGCGAGGTCGCAGTAGTCGGCGGCAGAGAAGAGCAGGCGGTCGGCGGCACCGTAGGTTTGCCACAGCGAGGGAGAAAGGCTAAGGGCTTTGAGGGAAAGCAGGATGGAGACAAGGGGGAAGTCGTCGATGTGGTCGTTGAAGCATTCGGGCGTGCGAAGCGGGTGGCGGAAATCGGGGCTACCCAATTCGCGGGCGGATGTTCCCTTCATGGCAGGCACAAACATGCCGTCGTAATCTACGAGAGCTAAAGTTCCGTCGGGACGTACCAGAATGTTGTCGGGCTTCAAGTCGCCGTGGGCAAAGGGTTGCGAGAGGAGCCAGGAGGCCAGTCGGCTGAACTGGAAGGTGAGCAGGCGCAGGGCGTTCGGGTCACTAAGGTGTGCCTGCACATAGCGGTCGAGCGTATTACCCGCTATCCAGTCCATCACGACTGCCGGAAATTCTTCGTCGGTGGTAGACTGCGAACTGACGAAAAGTTCCTGGTCGAGATAGCGGATGGGGGTGAGAAAGGGACTCGGAGTATAGGCCAGTTCCTGGGCGATGAGGCGGTAGCTTTCGGCTCGTCCTTCCTGTTCACGAAGGAAACACTTCACCGCTACATCTTTGTTGGCCTTGGCATCGTGCATCCGGAACACCACGGCAAAGTTGCCGCTACTCATGACGGGATTGCCATTCGTGTCTAATACAGGAGTCAGGTGGCTCAACTCGTTGAAGTTGTCGGCAGCGTATTTTACTGCTTCACAATATTCGGAAAGTAAAGGGTAATTCATGGAGAGGGGAATTTTATGTAAAGAGGGGATTGGAGGAAAATGGGTCAATGTAAGGAGAGAAGAGGGGCTATGGGTCGCGGCATGCCGCGACCCTACTACAGCTGCGACCCTGTCACAACGCTCCCCTTCAACATAATCGCACCATCTCCCTTCATCCTTCCTACTTCATCGGCAGAAATGCGATGCTGTAGTCGTCTGGGAAGAGAACGCCTTGGTTGCAGAGGCGGTAGAGCGACAACTTTAGGCGGCGCGGAGAGAGAGCCTGCCGGTAAAGGGAGCGGACAACCTCTTTGCCAAAGTTGCGAACGGGGCGTTGCAGGTTGAGCTTCAGCGCATTGGCAGCCTTATGGTGTGATAAGAGAACAGTCTCCAGTTCCTCGGCAAATTGTTGCGGGCGTGTCACTGCATATTGTTGTAAGATGTACTGTGACAAGGCATCGCTCGCCACAAACACTTGGGCGTGAGGACTCGTACAGAACGTACCGTGTCGGAATCCCTCGTGGCACAGCGGGTCTTTGCAGTTGATGAGATAGGGCGGTTGCTGGAAGTCCGCCAACTGCGTAAAAGAGTGTTGCAGTCTTCCGCTTTGCGGTTCATAGCAGAAGGCCACGCTGTCGCCGTAACTCATCCATTCACACTCCGTGGGCGACGTGCGCCACACCGCCACCAGCGTCGCAAACGCCCCCTCCTGGTAGAATTTATCGAGTATCAGGCCACCCTGTCGCCTCGCCTTTTCCTCATACGTGTTATAGAACGCCTCCCAAATGCTGTCAAGCCAGTCATCGAGTTCTTGCGAAGTACGTATCGGCGTGTCGGGCAAATGCTTCAGCAAGTAGCGTGCCCAGCAGTCAGCATACACACCGCCACCACCAGCTCCGTCAGCTACGGCAATCCTTTTCAGCCCGCAGCACACCGCGTCTTCATTCATTTGCTTCATTCCGGGTTTCGGAATGCTCTGTCCTCTGTATTTCTTCATGATTTCTTACTGATATTAGTTGGTGTACCGATGTCCATAAGTTTCAGCAACTGGCAGGCATCCACGTTCACGCCCATAGCCACGTGTCGGCCGTCGCGGTGGTCGTTGAGGCAGCGCGCAATGTCTTCGTTGTAACGCAAGGGCAGGAGGCTCGACAGTTGGAAGAGCTGTTCGGCATACCTGTCTTCGTTGAGTTCCTCCTTGTTGATGGGGCAGGTCACCTGCGCCGCATCGTTATCGGGCGTGATGTGAATGTTGAAGAGAATCACGTTGCCATCGTTCGTAAACATCGACTTGAGGTCGTTCGCCTTTTGCAATACCGTCTCGCTCGGTGCACCGTTGAATACCCCGTCCGTAATGTGAATCACCGTCGGCGGGTAGCAGTCCTGCTCATGGTGCGCCTTCATCCATTCGTCCAGCAGCCGCTTCACGTGGTCGAAGGCCTTGTGTGCGTGGGTCCAATTACCATCCATGCGGGCATCAATCCATTGCACCTTTTCCACTTCGCGGATCGTCGTGCCGCGTCGGGTGCGCACCTCCTCCTTGGTCGTAATGATTCGATACGGGTTATTCTTCAGTTCTTCGGGCGAAACGAAGTCTCTCCCTTCGAGTGCCCCGTTCCATCCGCTGTACGTCTGTTCGCCGTATCCCACTACGGCTATGTCGTAGTAGTGGCGTGTTTCGGTCGCCTTCACACAGCGCAACACAAGTTCGTTGATTTGGTGGTTTATCAGCCGGGCTGCAGCTTCACCCAGTGGCATTTCCTCGCCGAAGAGCGTTGTCTTCCGTCGCATACTGACTGAATGGTCTATCACGAAGATAAAGGCCGTCGGTGTTTGGCGCGTAATCTGTGCCGTATAAGGCTCCTTCGTTTGCATCACTTCGGGGCGCGACGGAAGGTTGATGCCGAAGTTCCTGATGTTGCGTATATACTTCAGGGGGATAAACGTCGGTATCAGCACTTCCGCCTGGTAGAATGGTTGCTCCTCTTCGTTGAGGTCAAAGTAGTTTTTTGCGCTGACTGTGTCAAAGTGAATGCGTTGCAAATCCTCCAGTTCTTTGCCCACCTGCGCTCCGTTGCGCGTAGCGTTGCGGTCGGCAAAGAGCACGCCCTCCTCTTCGATAACCTCAGGGTCAATCTGCAGGATAACAGGATTGGAAATGCGGCCATCGTTCATGGCGACAAACATCATCGGGTGCAGACGTGTGAAGCTGATGCGTACGTAGTTTTGCAGCCCGTCGCGGGTGTCGAGTTGGCGCGACAGCGGGCTGCCTCCTGGTTTTGCAATGCTGATTTGCTTTGCCTCACAGCTGGCCCAGGCATAGAGACCGCCGTGGCGGATAATCGATTCCAGGTTGTCGCGGTCGGTAAAGTGATAGAGCGTGTCGATGCCGCGACGTTCGAGTTCGTTGCGGAAAGCTTGTGCGTTGGGTTTCTTGTTCATAAAGATTTATAGAGAATAAAAGGAATGATGATTTCGTGTGGGTTGGGGGGTGCGTGAGAGTTACAGGTCGGGAAACAAAGGCAAACCTTCGGAGAGGGTAGGCATCGCCGTTTCCGCTTTCGGTCCGTAGGGATACGTTCCTTCGGCATAAGCCTTGATGAGCGATGCGTGCGACAGCGCTTTGCGCGCATTCTCCACGTCCGCATTCGTATCGTAGTCAAGCAGTACGATGGTGCGCGTTTCGCTGGCTTTTCGCAGGCGGTCTATGATGTGTGCCACCTTATTTTCCAGCACCCAGCGATACGTCGGGATGTAGATTTGCTTGCGGGCTTCGATGTAGCCCAACAGTTCCGTCCCGTGTACCCCCTTGCGGTGTCCCAGAGGCATTCCGAAACGTCGCACCGTGCGTTTGATGTTCTTCATCGTGTCGTTGCGAAACATTTCGATGTCGACATCCGCTCCTTCAAACACCTTCAGTCCCTGCCAAATCGCTTCTACGCAAGTGGCGGTCATACCTTCGGTGAAAGGCACGGGTATGTCATAATGTGGAAAGAACGGGCTGAGTTTTCTCAGGTCATCCGTGGCTTTACTGGTCACATCCGCAAAGATGGCATCAGGATATTCCTTCTGCAGCGTTGTAAGTTTCTTTCGTTTGGAGGCGAGTAGTATCATGAGGAATATTAGTATTCACGAATTATTTCGTGGAGGTCTGAGGGTAATATCCATTGGAAGTGGGCTTTGGTGCCTTGGGGAATACGGATGCTTGTTAAGGCATAGCAGTAGTAAAATGCGCTGTTTTCAATGCTCTCCACTCCTTGTGGCAGTGTGATGCTTGTTAAGGCTTCGCAGCTTGAAAATGCGTCGTCTCCAATGTTCTTTACTCCTTGTGGCAGTGTAATGCTTGTTAAGGCATAGCAGCCGTGGAATGCGCCGTCTCCAATGCTCTTTACTCCTTGTGGTAGTGTGATGCTTGTTAAGGTACCGCAGATGTAAAATGCGCCGTCTCCAATGCTCTCCACTTTTTGTGGCACATTGACAATATTCTCCTTCCCCCAGTAGGAAATCAGTCTTTTTCCATCTGAGGTAAGAAGCATCTTGTCGATTACTTTAAAATAGGGGGAGCAGCAGATGATGGATGAAAGGTTATTGCAGTACGCAAATGGATTATGTCCAATATTCTCCACTCCTTGTGGTAGTGTGATGCTTGTTAATGCTTCACAATTGTAAAATGCGTAGTTTCCAATGCTCTTTACTCCTTGTGGCAGTGTGATGCTTGTTAAGTTATCGCAGCTTGAAAATGCGTGGTTCCCAATGCTCTTTACTCCTTGTGGCAGTGTGATACTTGTTAAGGCTTTGCAGAATGAAAATGCGTAGTTTCCAATGCTTTTTACTCCTTGTGGCAGTGTGATGTTTTTTAAGGCATCGCAGTGATGAAATGCGTCGTCTCCAATGTTCTTTACTCCTTGTGGCAGTGTGATGCTTTCTAAGTTGCAGTATTTAAATGCTTCGTCACAAATCACCCGCGTTCCTTTCCGCACCGTGTATGTTGTCAATTCGCTATTTCCTTTCAGCAATCTCAGTCCATCCTTACTATAGATTACGCCATACTCATCCATAACTCCTTCTTCTATTTCCTCCTCCGTCACTTCTGTTGACAATTTTCCCTCTTCTACCACTTCTGGCACGCTCAAATTTATCAGATTGATAGACGCGTTGTTCAGTTCCCCTTCGGTGTAAGCCAA